>Ga0172380_10000239_pt1 | contig 115453 bp, 121 predicted proteins | sample Leawe162metaG_FD_119747 | JGI IMG/M metagenome (GOLD analysis project Ga0172380, IMG submission 119747) | Leachate microbial communities from a municipal landfill in Southern Ontario, Canada - Leachate well 162 metaG | ecosystem: Engineered > Solid waste > Landfill > Unclassified | place... | reverse complement strand
TCTTAATCCAGCCAACTAATAATTATTATTAATAAACTAATAAATTCGACACCGACATTAAACCGACCAAAATAAAAATCAGTCGAGTAAAATGCAGTAAAGATAATACTAACAAATTAGGAAACAAAGTCAACTCTATAGTCCAGTCGAAATCCAGAAAAAGTTGTCGCTGATATCTTCAATCTCTATTTTATCAACACTGGTTGTTGTTTTTAACTTAATCTTATAAGCCCCGGCGCTCAAGGAGCTAGGCAAATCCAAACTATATGTTCCATCGCTTCTCTTTATCTTATGTGAGTTATAGGCAATATTGCCGTTATTATCAAGCAAATACAAATATATCATATTATCCAAAACGTTTGTGACATTTTTGAAGGAATATTTTACATCATACTCATCATTTCTTTTTAAGGTCTCCCCGCCGTTGGGATAAGTGACTTTAATGCTTGGAATCGCGACTGGTAAAATCTTAAAAGTGGCATTACTTTCATCTTTTACTGTCACACCTAGACTGTCAGTAAAATAAACTCGGGCCTTATAAGTACCACTAACCAAGGGTGTTGAACTTCCCGTCGTTAAGTTATAACACTTGGCAGTTTTTAATAATATTTCATATTCACGATTACCATTCTTAGAAGCAACCGGGGTCAAATTTAAATCACAAACTGGAGTTTTGCTTGCGCTAGAAACCAAAGCTATTCGAGCTTGAGTCAAACCAGAAGAACCCCAAGTAATTTTATATGGCACATCTAAATCAATTTGCCAACTCTCTCCCCCGTTAGGGGTTAGAACTTGAATATATGAAGTGCTGGTAGCAATAATATCTGTTGGCACTGGCTGACTTAATGTAATAGCCATAGCTCGGGCAGACTCCATTTTATCAGTTGGTACTACACCCAAGGTAATCAACAATTCTACAAACTGGGAAATCGTCATCGTAGTCGTCGCGTTTACCGTGACTGCGGGCACAACGAATAATAAAACCAGTAAAATTTTGACTAAATATTTTTTCATTGTAAATAAATTAAGTATTAAACTTATTTATTATATCACAAATTTAAAATAAGGATTTTAGATTACCTAAACAAATCCGCAATCGAAGTAATTACAGCGCCAAAGAAAGAAGTCTTCTCGGCTTGAGCCGAACCTGATTTTGGAGCAAAACAATAAGTAATAACAGGGGCGGCGTTTGAACCTGAGAAGTTACAGCCCCACCACCATCGATTAGTTCCATCACCAGTGACTGCTGGGCCAGAAACCTTGCTACCTGTCTCACAGAAATTATCGGTTGGAGCGGATGAGTAACCTCCAGTAGTCGTGGCAGATGAGCCACAAACGGCATAAACAATCGAAGCCAAACAGGTCTCGGTGCCACAGGTCCATTTCCATGATCTATCTCCATACTTTGTAACGGCGGAAGCGGGAGGCAAGCCATTAGAACAAAGACTGGCAACTGGAATTGATGCAATTGAGGAATAATCATTACCATCTGCCTGACCACAAGTAACTGTGGTATTTGTTATTATTTTAGGGGCCTGACAAGTATCAGGTATTCCTCCGCCCGTACCATTACACGACCAACTATATGTGCCAGAGAGGTTATTTGGTGTAAAAGTTACATCTGAAGGCGAACCATAGTTACATAAGGCTGAAGATCCGGATGGCGTGGTAGATAGAGGCTGGTTATCGGCTGAACCGCAAGCACCATTACGGGCTTGGCCTAATTTATTTGCACTACAACTTGCTGGCTGTCCGCCATTAGTTGCCGAACATGTCCACGTCCATGAGTTTGTGGGAGTACCAACTGGATTAAAGTTTTGCTTGCTTCCAGAAAGACAAAACTGTGCATCTGTAACTGGAGCCATATCCCTTGATGAATTATTGGCCGAACCACAAGCGCCATCCGTAGCAACTGGGCTATTGGCTGTTCGTGGGCGGAAACACCATGAGGTATTGTTGCTGGAATTCACACAAGACCAATACCAGTTACCATCACCATTCCAACCAGAAACATTTCCATATGTACCAGTTGAACATAATTGAGTTGTGTCGCGAGTTGCCTGTAAAGCTGGGCTGGTAGAAGTCGCTGCGCTAATTGCAAATGAACCACAAGTTGGCCAAGTGGCAACCTTTGGTGCTGAACATGATGCTGTTGAACCATTATTTGAACCGGCACAAGACCAAGTCCATGGACCAGAACCTAACACTGTAGGTGTACTACCATCTAAACAAAGATTTGCAGTTGGCTTTGCATTACTTGTACGATTATTAGCTGAACCACAGACACCACCAATAGGTGTGTTTGAAACAGTTGATCTTGGAGTAAAACACCAAGCGGCATTTCCTGGCCAGATCGTATTTTGTCCAATACATGACCAGTACCAACTCGAACCATTATGACCAAACGAAGTTTCATCCAATTCTCCACGAGAACACAAGCTATAAGGAGCCATAACGTTTGGAATAGTTGAAGTGGCAACAGCTTGATTAGCAAATGAGCCACAACTTGGATAGACAACACTTGTTGTGTCAGCTTTTGGAACATTTAGAGTAACCGAACAGCTTTTGGTGTTATTTGTGATGATGGAATTGTTAACTCTCACCGTTACTCTTTTTTGACCAGCTGTTGAATATGAAGCACTAGTCGTAGATGCAGTTTCTCCTAAAGAAATTCCGTCCCCTATCCAGGAATATGTGTACCCTGTTGAAGCTGGGCTGGTTGAAGCAGAGTAAACAGCTGTGGTTATATTACCGACAGTACTGGTACTAACTGAACACTCTAAATTAAAATTGTTGGCAGTTAAGGATGGTTTCGGCATAGGAATTATGTCATAGTTTCCTGTCGTGCCGTTATATAAGGTAAAATCTGCAGACCAATAAGATAAAACGGCTTGGGTGGCTGAGCTAAATGGTATAGACACACATTTATCATTTGCGGCGTTAGTCGTGGTACTAATCTTATAGTTTGCACCAGCACTAACAGGATTTAACACATACCAGACAGTTTGGGTAGAAGTAGCTCGTACACCTGTTGAACTTGTCCAAACAACACTGGCGTAAACATTGTCGGCAAAACCGGTACCACAAGCAGTAAAGGTGGTATCACTGTATGTGGTTGTTGCAATATTTACTGGAGTAGTTGACGTGGGCTGTTTAACTGTAAGATTCGAGGCGGGTGAAGATGTCGCAAAAACTAAACTATTATTACTTAAACTAACTGGATATGTGCCGGTCGCGATACCAGATGAAACAACAAAAGTTAGCTGTGTACCGTTATACGCGAAGTTTTTTGGCGTAATAGATAAACGATTTCCACCACTACCGAGATAAACTCTGGTGTTTAAATTAATACCTGAACCAGTAATGATAACTGGTGACATACCGTCCCTTAATACCGTTGAGGTACTCATGCCGGTAAATACTAATGAACTGGTCGTTGTTGAATACTGATACACAGTCGGAGTAGATGTAGCCTCCAATTCTACTTCTAATGAAGTGGCCGAATCACCACTGTATAGGGTTACATCAGCTGTCCAACCTTGGTTTAGAAGGTTTTGAGTTGAACTAGCTATTGGTAAAAATGCACACATTAAACTATCCGAACTAGCCGCTACTGTCATACGATTAGCTGGAGAAAGACTAGTCGAGGTATACCAAATAGCGTTTGACTGCCTTACACCACTTGGGCTTGTCCAAAATAGGCTAGAAAACATATTATTACTGAAACCGGTACCACAAATATAGGCACCATCAAGCGCAGGATTAGTACTGGAAGCGATCATGTATGAGGAAGCTAGTTGAAAATTGTTTACAGTTGGAGCTGTTACAGTAGTACAAGTTTCTGATTGTATAGTTTGACGAGTCAAAGGTCCAACGTAACCAGAAACTGGAGTAATACCTTTTTCTCGCTGATAACTCATAACAGCCTCACTTGTTAGACGGCCAAAATAACCAGTGCTTTCATCTATACCAGAAAGAACGCCGTACTTATTAATTAAAAAATTCTGAAGTTGAGTAACTTCATTTCCAGTAAATGTGTCAGACGAGCCAATTTGCAAATTATTTTGCAAATTAACACAAGTTTGTGTCTCTGCTTGTACCGACAAAGTTGGAATCACTACGAGAGCAGCGACGACCAACAAAAATAAAAATTTTTTCATTTTTCAAAAAAAAATATTAAAGAGAATAACAAACTAAGATCCGACTTAGATATATTATAACTCTTTATATTTTTTTGAAAAGTGAGAAAAAAGTAGCCTGTGGATAACTCAAAATCTACTTGCGAGATTCGACAATATCCTTAGCCACGTTTGGAGGCACAATATCGTAATGATGGAATTCCATGTTAACGGAGGCTCGGCCTTCGGTCATAGAGCGTAGGGTGGTAATGTAACCAAACATTTCGGATAGTGGTACTTTAGCGTCAATCACTTTATTCATTCCTCTCTCGCCCATTTCCTCAATCACACCACGTTTAGAGTTTAAGTGCCCAGCCACGTCTCCCATAAATTTCTCTGGAACAACAACTTCCACTTTCATAATCGGCTCAAGGATAACTGGTCGAGCTTTTTTAGCAGCTTCTTGGAAGGCCTGTGAAGCGGCAATTTTATAGGCAATTTCAGATGAGTCCACATCGTGATAGGAACCGTAAGTCAATTCACAAGAAATATCCACCATCTTGTAACCAGCCACCACTCCGCGTTCCATACCTTCGATAATACCTTTTTCAACCGCGGGAATAAATTCCACTGGAATAACCCCTCCTTTAATTGAGTTAACGAATTCAAAACCTTCAGTACGAGTAACATTCTTAGGAATTTTCGCTCCCTCTTCTAACTTCTCGAGCGGTTTGATATTAATTTTAACGTGACCATATTGACCCTTACCTCCAGACTGTTTGATATATTTATGCTCGGCTTCGGCTGGACCGGTAATAGTTTCCTTATAGGCCACCTGTGGTTTACCAACGTTCGCTTCGACACCGAATTCTCTTTTCATACGATCAACCAAAATTTCTAGGTGAAGTTCACCCATACCCTTGATCACAGTTTCGCCGGTTTCTGGATCAGACACAATTTTGAAAGTTGGATCTTCATCTGAAAGTTTCTTCAAAGCCATACCCATTTTTTCTTGATCAGCTTTGGTCTTTGGTTCAATTCTCAAAGAAATAACCGGTTCTGGGAAGACGATTTGATCTAGAACAATTGGATTATTTTCATCACAGAAAGTATGAGAGGTCTTGGCATCCTTCAAACCCACGGCAGCGGCAATTTCTCCAGCATACACAATATCCACTTCTTCTCTTTTATCTGCCTGCATACGCACGACTCGGCCCAATCTTTCTTTTTTGCCAGTTGTTGAGTTGTATAAATATATACCGGAGGTTACTGAACCAGAATAGACTCGGAAATAAGTCAGCTGGCCGACAAATGGATCAGTCTGTAATTTGAAAGCTAAAGCAGAAAATGGCTCTTCGTTTGAAGCGTGACGCACAGTCTCTTCCCCAGTGTTAGGGTTGATTCCTTTAACTGGTGGAATGTCGGTTGGAGCTGGCAAATAATCGATAACAGCATCCAAAACTAACTGGATTCCTTTATTCTTCAAGGCTGAACCAGTCATAACTGGAACCAAAGTGTTGGCAATAGTAGCCTTTCTCAAAAGAGCTTTCAAAGTTTCAAGTGGAATTTCTTTACCCTCCAAATAATCAGACATTACCGCTTCATCCTGCTCGACAATTTTTTCCACGGTTTCGGCGCGATATTTTTTTGCTTTTTCAAGATATTCAGCCGGAATTTCTTTTTCAATAATTTGCTTACCCATCTCACCTTCAAAATAGAAAGCTTTCATTTTCAGCAAGTCAATAATGGCTTCAAAGTTTTCCTCTTCACCAATTGGAATCTGCATTCTGATCGCATTTTTAGTCAAACGGCTTAAAATAGATTGATAGGAACGTTCAAAACTTCCACCAGTTCGGTCTAGTTTATTAATCAAACAAATTCGAGGCACTTTACCATCATCAGCATAACGCCAGTTGGTCTCGGACTGTGGTTCCACACCTGCTACCCCGTCAAAAACCACCACCGCACCATCGAGCACGCGGAGGGATCTTTTCACTTCAGCGGTAAAGTCGATGTGCCCAGGAGTATCAATAATGTTGAACATCATTTTTCGGCTGGTATCGGCACCAGCATAAGAAGGCACCCAAAAACAAGTGATGGCCGCGGAACAAATCGTAATACCGCGCTCTCTTTCCTGTTCCATCCAGTCGGTAGTCGTATTTCCATCGTGCACTTCACCGATTTTGTGTGACTCACCAGTGTAATACAAAATTCTTTCAGACGTAGTAGTCTTACCGGCATCAATGTGAGCGATGATTCCGAAATTTCGAACTTTTTCTAGTGGATATACACGGGGCATATAATAAAATGATTAAAAAATTAATAATAAAATATTAGACACCAAACTACCACGCGAAGTGAGCAAAGGCTTTGTTGGCTTCAGCCATCTTGAGAGTATTTTCTTTTTTGCGGATAGCTTCACCTTCGTTTTTGGAAGCAGCAATTATTTCATCGGCAAGTTTTTTGTGCATAGCGGCACCTTTCTTAGAACGAGCAGCGTCTATAACCCATTTCATAGAAAGAGCGGCTCGGCGTTCTGGTCGAACTTCTACTGGTACTTGATAGTTAGCACCACCGACTCTTTTTGATCGAACCTCAACGTTTGGAGCGGTATTGGACAAGGCCAATTCAAAAACTTCCAAAGGATTTGGGTTTTTAGTCTTTTCCTTAATTTCATCAAACATCGCATAGACAATTTTTCGAGCAGTATTTTTCTTACCCTTTTCCATAATATAGTTTACAAATTTGGTAACTTTGACTGAACTATAAACTAGGTCAGGGATTAAAGCTGGTTTGGTTTTTAATTTTCTTCGCATTTTATTTTCTTGAAATTAAATTATTTTGCGGCTTTCGGCTTTTTTGCACCGTATTGGCTACGACCCTTCATTCTCTTTTCTACACCAGTGGCATCAAGCACACCGCGAACAATAGTGTAACGCAAACCGACATCTTTTACTCTTCCACCACGAAGCATAACCACTGAGTGCTCTTGCAAATTGTGACCCATACCTGGGATGTAAGCGGTGACCTCCATTCCATTAGTTAAACGAACACGAGCAATTTTTCGAATAGCGGAGTTTGGTTTCTTAGGAGTTTTGGTTGTCACTTTAATACATACCCCTCTTTTAAAGGGCGCATTATAATAAGTGGGGCGGTTTTCCAAGCGGTTAAAGCCTTTAGTCAAGGCAATAGACTTGACCTTGCGAGGTAAAGATTTTCGTTTTTTCTTAATTAATTGATTTATTGTTGGCATTTTTAAATAAAAGTTACAAAACTAAAACTAACCGCAACTCCGTTCGCTATAAACGTTGGGTGCAATATACTATATGGATGAGAAAAAAGCAACTAAACGATCAGATTAAACAGCCAAGCAACGATATCGCCAACAATCCAACCACCAAAGACAATAAAAATAATTAAAAGGAAAAGACCCCAGCGTTCCATAGAGATGACAAATCTTTCATAGCTTGCGGGGAGAAAAGCCATCAAAATTTTTGAACCATCAAGCGGTGGAATAGGAACGAGATTAAAAACCATTAAAACTAAGTTAAGAAAAACAATATATTGCATAATTTCTTGAGTCGCTGAAGATAGACCGAGGCTGTCACCGAAACGCAAAATCATTCCAAAAAATAAAGCAATTAGAAAATTCACAATAATACCAGCGATAGAAACACAAAATTCACCAACTCGCCGATTTCGTAAATTATAAGGATTATACGGAACCGGTTTGGCCCAACCTAGAATAAAACCGGAACCGAAAAACGCCAAAACTAGTGGCAAAATTATGGAGCCGAACAAATCAATATGTTTTATCGGATTTAAAGTCAATCGACCTTGATTTTTGGCAGTTGGATCACCGAAAAAATAGGCTGTTGCACCGTGAGCGACTTCGTGCGCCATTACCGAGACGATTAGGATTGCTAATTGAAAAATAATGCTGATATCCATATTTTTAGTTTACAAAATAACTTTACTATGATAGCATAGCACAACTAAGTAAATATAAGAAAAAATATGGCAAAAGTCTGTGCAATCACAAAAAAGGGATCAATCGTTGCAGGTGGTTATTCAAACCGCACTCGTGCGACAAAATTTAATCCAACTGGGATGGTTCGAAAATATGTCAATCTTCAGAAAAAGAAGATTTATGTTCCTGAACTCAAAAAATCATTTATTTTGACTCTCTCAACTCGAGCAATCAAAACTATTCAGAAGAATGGAGCGTTTGCGACTCTTAAGAAGGCGGGAATAATTTAGACTTTAAAATAAAAAATAAGCATGAAAAAAGGGCGGTGCACCGTGAAGTGCTCCGCCCTTTGTGGTTCCCATTTCAGGGAACCGTTGTGTCCGCTCAGAAGCCGTAACCGGCCCGCTTGAGCGTGTCCGCGTTCGGGAGACCGTTGTAGATCTCTCCCTTAGGACCGCGGTACTGGCCGTTGCCGATACTCGCGAGCGGGACTGGCGTCACGGAACCATTTCCGTTGACGACGGTCACCGTTGAGAACGCGGCCTGCATCTGCAGCGCCTCGATCTGGTGCCGGGTATTGTCTTGCCCGGAACCGTAGGTCGAACCGGCGAAACCGCCGAGCGCCGTACCGATCGCAATACCCAACGGGACGTTGTTGTTGTCCCCGATATTGTTACCGATGACGCCGCCTGCCGCCCCACCGAGCAACCCGCCAATGACGGCCGAATTGATCTGCGACTGCCGCGACGCGTAGGTCGGACTCGAGCACCCCGTGCTCATCAAACCAGCCACCGCGACCGCCACCACCGCCACCACGTTAATGATCTTCTTCATGGTTCTTCTCCTGTGCTTCCTTAACTGACGTTTCGAGAATTTCTTTTCCTAAGTATCCTCTACTTAGGTTCTCTATAAGTATACACCCAAACGTCTTTTTTGTCAAGCCCTAAATAATGGCTCAAAATAAGGCTACTTTTTTTGAAAAAAATTTAAATCGTTTCCATCAGTTTTAAAAACTATCCTTCCCTGACCCATAGTTTTGATGATTTTACCCCCAAATTTGGTCAAAATTTCGAGGGTTTCTTGGTTAGGGTGTCCATATTTATTATTCAGTCCCGCCGAAATGATGGTATAAGTCGGTAAAACCGTGCCGACAAACAACTCCGAGCTCGATGTTTTCGAACCATGATGTCCAGCTTTCAGAACATCACTTTTTAGACTGGAGCCGAGCTTATCAACCAAAATCTTTTCGACTGACGCCGGTGAGTCTCCAGTCAAAAGAAAAGAACTATCACCATAAATTAATTGCCCGACAATTGAGGAATCATTTGTCTCCCACCCAGCGGTATCACGATCGGGAAAAAGAATCTTAAACTCTGTCTCTGGCGCCAAAGTCAAATTTGTAGGTGAGATAATTATTTCTTCTTTAATATTTTTGCTTTTGATAATCTCCCCTAAGGCCAAATAGACGGCAGAGCTGGAAGTGGCGTTGCTTCTAATAAATAGATCGACGTCGTATCTCTCTAAAACGGGCACCAGCCCACCGATATGGTCTTGATCGGCGTGAGTCGCAACGACGACATCAATCGATCGATCATAAAAAGGCATTACCTTTCCTAGTTCGCGTAAAACTGAATTATTAACCCCGCCATCAATCAGCATCTGCCGGCCATTTGGGGCTTTGATAAAAATCGCGTCTCCCTGCCCCACATCCAGAAAAGCTACCGTCAGTTTCGCCTCGGTTAAATAATAGAGGTAAGAAAAAATTACCGCATTACAGACGATCAAAAATATTGAAATAATTATGGTTAGATTTTTTTTCATTGGCTATTTAAGAAGTCTGATTATATAATGAATATCTATTAGAAAGAACTGTGGATAAATAACAATAAAAAAATATATGAAATATGAAGAAAAAAAGTTTAATATTCCGACTCTAAATGGCATCTCTGAGAAAACGATAACTGAGCATTTAAAGCTCTATGCTGGCTATGTCAAACACTTAAATCTGATCCATGAAATCGTCGAGAATCCGGACAATCCAGAATACGCCAGACGTGAAGCCTATCGTCGCCAGGGTTTTGAATTCGGCGGAATGAGAAATCACGAATATTATTTTTCTTTACTTGAAGGTGGGCCAAAATCTCTGTCGGAAGACTCAGCACTGTATAAAAAGATTGTCGAGCAACGCGGATCACTTGAAAAATGTCTAGAGACTTTCAAAAAACTAACAACGACTCGTGGCCCTGGTTGGGCGATGCTTGGTTACGACAAAGAAACTGACAAACTGATTCAGTATTGGGTGGATGAACAGCACTCGGGACATTTACCTGGGGTATCTCCGATTATTGCTTTAGATATGTGGGAACATGCTTTCTATCTGGACTACGTAACAGCAGATAAAAGTAAATATGTTGAGGCCTTCTTTACTAACTTAAATTGGGCGGTAGCGGAGAAATTTTTCGAGAACGCCAAATAACTATTAGAAAGATAAAGTAGATTATTAAAACCAAACTAAGTGGAAAGTTTTTTAAATTGAAAGAAGAATAAGGAAAATTAGCCGACCAATTAATAATTCTTAGAATGTACGAGAGACAAAGTGAAGAGATCAGAGCGAATGGCCAGGCTAAAAAATTAGAAATCAAGGCTGTCATTCCCGTCAGAAAACCGGTTAGCATGACGAATGGAATGATTGGTAAGATCAGAACATTGGCCGGTAAAGCGACGAGCGAGACGAGACCAAATTTGTAAAAAATAAAGGGTAAAACAAAGATTTGGGTTGATAGAGTTGCTAAAATTAATTCTCGAAACTTATATTTTGGAGTAATAAAAGAAAATCTATTTTCTAGAATCGGTGAAACTAAGATTAAAGCAAGGGTGGAAAGAAAAGATAATTGAAAAGAAATATCAAAAACTAGAATCTTGGGATTGTGTAAAATCATAAAAAAACCTGCCAGCAACAAGGCGCGTGTCACATCATATAGTCGACCAGTAGCTTTAGCCAGGAGAACTAATAAGGCCATGATTGAGGCGCGCATTACGGTGGCCGAACCACCAGTCATAATTGCAAACAAAAAAATACCGAACGCGCCGGCTCCGATTGCTCCAAATCTGGGTAAAAAAGACAAACTAGCCATGATCCCCTCTGCCACAATAGTAATATTGTAACCAGATAGTGCGACAATATGAGAAACACCAGCCTTTTGAAAATCGATTTGTAAATCTGAACCGAGAGAATTTTTAGCACCAAGTAAGAGACCAGCTAACAGAGACGATTCGGGCTCTTTAATTAAAGAATTAATTTTTTTAATAAAAAGATTTTTAAGAGCAAAAAGTCCTGTTCTAATAAAATTTCCATGTCCCGACGAAATAATTTTTGTTTGCGCGAAACTGACTTTATAAAAGATATCGTCTTTAGCGAGGAAACCAATATAATCAAAAGTACTTCCATTATCGGTAGTGAAATTTTCTGGCTCTTCCAATTTACCCTGCACCTGAACCAAATCACCGTAATTAACAACTGGGAAAAAATTTGTACTAACTAAAATTTTTCCCTCAACCCCAATTTCATCTATTTTATTTACCTCAATGACCAGATCAACACTGTTTTCTTTCAAACCAGGTTCGCTCGCAACAATCCCCGTCAAAGTTATTTTTTGTCCGACAAATTGAGTGATGGGATCGCTTGATGATTTGAAATCTTTTACTTCGTAGCGCAAAATACCCAAGCTCAACGCTAAAATAAAAACAGAAATCAAAATTATTCCTGTTCTGTTTTTATCCTCAGCTGAAAATTTACCAAAAATATAAATCGCGATGGCAAAAATTAAAATAAAACCGCCAATAGAAAATCCGAGCTTGATGAATGAGCTGATCAAGACCCCCAGACTAAAACCAGCGACGAGAGAGTAAAACACCAGAGAATCCTAATAGAAAAAAGACTGATGAACAACTGTGGATAAAAACTAGTGTCCCCAGGAAGCGATTATTTCTTTTTCGTGTTCTGGACTAAGGGCTTTTTGATATTTGACACCCTTGACGCCTTTAACCCTCTTTTCGCATTCTGGCCAAGTTTTGTCCTGACACACGACACTGTTGATCAAACTGACGTAAGAATAAGCTTTCTGACCAGAGCTACTTTTTTTAGTTTTCTTTTCTGTTGAATGTCCTAAATCTAAAATATTAATTTTGTAGTCAGATAAAGGACCATCATACAATTTTACTTTTTCACCGCTAGCCAAAGCTGAAGCAATTTCATCACAGCGCTCATTCCCCGCGACACCGATATGTCCACCGACATAATTCCACTTTATTTTTTTATTTTGTGAAACAGATAAAAGTTTCACCCATAAATCTTTATTTAAAACTTCAGTTTTAGTTTTAGTCTGCCAATTATTTTTCTGCCAGCCATGAATCCAACTAGTCATACCGTTAATAACATATCTTGAATCAGTATAAATAAAGATTTCTTTCTTTTCTTTTTTGATTTCAGTCAGAGCTTTAAGGACCGCTGATAATTCCATTCTGTTGTTGGTCGTATCTTTTTCAAAACCACCAAGTTCTTTAACTTTTTCATTAGAAACAATCACCGCACCCCAACCACCCGGTCCAGGATTACCTTTGGAAGCCCCGTCAGAAAAAATTGTAATTTGATTTGGCATAGGATGATTATATTACAAGTGGCACAATATCCACAATCCTCAACCGTAACTCATCAAAACCGCGGAAAGTGGATTTCTCGAAATTAGCGAGTAAGTCTATGTGATCACCGTTTTTCAACTCACGGCCAAAAGTATCTGCTCTCATGAAAAAACCGATCGCTTTGATATTTCGTCCGCGGGAATTCTGAAAAATAAGTTCCAAATGATTATTTTCTTTGCCAAACATTTTCACATTTTCTATTTTTATTTTCTCGAAAAGAAAAAGTGGTTTGAGATTACCGACCCCAAAAGGAGCCATTTTTTCAATCAATCTATAATTTTCACTACTGACTTGATCGAGGCTAATCTTCATATCTTCCTTCTGAATTTCAGCCTGAAAATTACCGTCTTTAGTTAATTTCTTATAAGCCTCATTCAATTTTTCCTCGAGAAGATGGACTTTTTCTTGAATCACCGCAAAACCACCGGACATTGAGTGTCCACCGAATTCTTCCAAAATTCCAACCTCGACTTCTCGCATCAAAGCCACCAAATCGACACTACCATCGGATCGACAAGAGCCTTTTAAAACATTTCCACCATCACGCCCCCATAAAAAGACCGGGCAACCATGATCATCTTTTAGAGAATTGGCCACGAGGCCGAGCAAAGACGGTTTCCAATCGGGATTACCAATAACAAGAACCTGTTTTTTCTCTTCACCGTCAGCTAATCTTTTCTCGATTATTTTTTTTATCTCTTTGGCCATCGAGGCGACCACTCCCTTCCTCTCACTATTTATTTTATCCAAATGTCTCGCAAAAATATCTGCTTGTGCTTCATCTTGAGTGGAAAAAAGATTAAACGCATCTTCGGGATTACCCATTCGTGAAGCAGCATTAATACGAGGTGAGATAGTAAAGCCAATATCGTCTTCGGTAATTGTTCCCTGATCAACTTTCAACAAGCGCAGGAGTTTCATTAAACCGATCCTCGGCGATTTACGTAACACTTTCAAACCATAGTGGGCTAAGGCGCGATTTTCTTCCAGTAGTGGCACCATGTCAGACAGGGTCGCGATGCCGACCATGTCTAAAAACCACTTTTCTGCTCCTTTTTTCAAACCGAAATCCTTTTTTAATAAAATTGCTTGAACGACTTTGTAAATCACTCCGCAACCACAGAGATTTTTAAAGGGATAATCACAATCTTCCCGCCTTGGATCAACTATGGCAAAAGCCTGGGGTAATTTTTTCGGTGGCAGATGATGATCGGTGATAATTAAATCTATATTTGCTTTTTTAATCGCCAGGGCTTCGGCTGTGTCGGCAATACCACAATCTATAGTAATAATCAGATCAACTTTTTGTTTGGAGAATTCTTTGACCGCCTCATGGTTCAGACCAAAGCCTTCATTGTGACGGTGAGGAATATAATTAGTAAAATTTTCATAGCCGATTTTTTTAAAAAAATCGTGCAAGACCACGGCCCCAGGGATACCATCAGCATCATAGTCGCTGTAAATAACTGTTTTTTCCTTTTTCTCAATTGCTAATAAAATACGCTCGACCGCTCGGTCCATATCTTTCAATAAAAATGGATCGAGTACATCGCGATCGTAATCAGGATTCAAAAATTTTTCAATTTCACGTTCATCCGTAATTCCCTTTTTTTCCAACAAAACTCGTAAAAATTCTGGGTATGGCATAGAGTTGATTATATGCTAAAATATGGCAATGAACAAAGACCCCAATTGTATCTTCTGTAAAATCATCGCCAAAGAAATCCCCGCGGAAATCGTTTTTGAAGATGAAAACTTTTTAGCTTTTATGGATATAAACCCCCGCGCGCCTGGTCATGTTCAAGTTATCCCAAAAGAACACTGCCGATGGGTCTGGGATGTTTCAAAGGCAGGTGAATATTTTGAAGTAGTTAAAAAAATTGCTCTGGCTCAGAAAAAAGCTTTCAATCAAGAAATCGTCCACGGCCGAATTGAAGGTAAGCAAGTTTATCATGCTCATTTTTGGGTCTATCCAGATTCAGAGACAGCCGGAGATAAAAATGATTTTAAGAACAACGCAAAAAAGATTCGAGACGAGATTAAATAGAATCAATATTTTTCAACAACTCGCCGAATTTTTTGGAGTTTAGGCTGATATGACCGACAAGGAGGCCTTGGACTTCGCCGAGACTAATTAAATCTTTAGCATTATCAGGACTGACTGAACCGCCATATAAAATTGTGACTTGAATCCCTAATTCTTGGCCGTAAATTTCGGCCAGAATTTTTTTAATGAAAATCGAGGTTTCGTGCAAATCAGCCGGCTTCATGGCCTCGGCTTCACTTTTACCAATAGCCCACACTGGTTCATAAGCAATAATCAATTTCTTCAAATATTTTTTTTGAACTTTTTTCAAAGAATTTACGATTTGATTTCTCAAAAACATTAAATACTCGCCGTGATCATCACGAAAACCTTCGCCAATACATAAAATAACTTTCAAGCCAGATTGTAGAGAAGCTAAAACTTTTTGAGAAATCAACTCATCGGTTTCACCTAAAGCTCGTCTTTCCGAATGGCCTAAAATAACGTACCCAACGCCAGAGCCAGTTAGCATTTTAGGAGAAACTTCGCCAGTTAATGGTCCGGATTGGTTAATTGAAGCATCCTGCCCGCCAAAAGAGACGGCTTGATTTTTTTTGTGCGAGAAATCAGTCAACCAAGGATATGGAATACATAAGACCAATTCAGTTTTCTTGGCTTGCCTAGCGATTTTAACTGATTCCTGAAACAACTTATCTGCTTTCGCATAAGTATCCGGATTCATCTTCCAATTAGCCACGATTAAAACTTTATTCTTTTTCATAGAAGAATTATAGCATTAAATGTGCTAAAATATAATTAGAAATTATGTGGCATTCGTCATACCTAAAAAATAAACAAGGGTTTTCTTTAGTAGAAAGTATCGTGGCTATTGCTATTTTTGTTTTACTGTCCGGTATAATTTACCAAACCTCAGCACTACTTACTAAAGGTGTTGGTAGCTATAGAGAAAGTGTGACCATCTCTAATTTAGCCAGTCAGTATATGGAAATTGTCCATAACTTACCCTATTCCTCGGTTGGTACAGTTAAAGGAAATCCTCATGGCACATTACCCGACAAGCCAAGCAACGCCACCACCACAGTCAATAATTCGGATTATCAAATTTATTATGTTGTAAACTATATTGATAATCCAGCAGATGGGACAGCTGAGGCTGGCACTGATTTTGCGGCGAACGACTATAAACAGGTAAAACTCTACGTAAAAAATTTAGCAACGGAGAAAACTTATACTTTTTCTACTAATATTACTCCCAGAGGTTTAGAAAATCTAGATAGTGGTGGAGCTTTAATGATTGAAGTTTTTGATGCCTTCGCTCAACCTGTTCCTAATGCAAGTGTGCATATCACTAATCAGATATTGAGCCCGAGTATTGATTTAACCAGGACCACAGACAGTAGTGGTAATTTGATTGAGGTTGGTTTACCGAACAGTGTAAATGGTTATCACATAGCGGTAACGAAAAATGGTTATTCCAGTGATCAAACCTATCCAATTACGATGGCAAACCCTGATCCTGTAAAAACAGACTCAACTATCGCCAACGGACAAATTACTCAAATCAGTTTCGCGATTGATAAATTAAGTAATTTATCTTTTGATACTTTAAATCAAAATTGTGAGATCCTGCCTGGAATTGGTATGTCTATTCACGGCGAAAAATTAATTGGCAATCCAAATATTTTGAAATTTGATAATGATTTTTCTTCGAATACCTCGGGAAAAATTTCGCTTGGTTCAATCGAATGGGATAATTATGTTCCAAATTTAACAGATAATGATTATATTGTGTACGGTTCATCTCCTATTCAGCAAGTCAGCGTTCTACCAGACACTGATCAAAACTATACTCTGATTCTAGGGCCAAAAACAACTAATAGCTTGTTAGTAATCGTGAAAGATTCCGCTACCGGCAATCCTATTCAAGACGCAACAGTTCAACTTATAAATAATAATCCCACTGTTGATGAGGCAAAGATTACCGGTGGTAGCGTCTGGGCTTCGAATAATTGGACTGGTGGAAATGGTCAGGCTGATTTTATAGATGCAACAAAATATTTTACTGACGATGTAAATATTAGCACGGATATTATCCCCGAAGCTTTACGTTTATTAAGTTATGATGGTGGTACAACTTATTCAAATGATGGGACCTTGATTTCCTCGACGTTTGATACCGCGACGGCCTCGACTTCATATACTACTCTAACTTGGCAACCGACCTCCCAGAACCCAGAAACATCAGTAAAATTCCAAATCGCCACAGCTGGTGAAAATACGGCGACCACCACTTGGAACTTTACTGGCCCAGATGGTACAGCGGAAAGTTTTTATTTAACTTCTGGTATAACCATCAACAGCCCGAGCGCACGTTATGTTCGATATAAAGTTTTTTTGCATACTGATAATCCAAACAAAACCCCCGTGCTAACTAGTATTAATATTAATTATGTTTCTGGTTGTTTTACTCCAGGACAAGTCTTTTTCTCGGGACTTTCAGCCGATGATAGCTATGCCTTAACGATTAGCGCCGACAACTATACGGAGCAAACGATAACCGACCTGGATATTACCGGCAATCAATCAATCGAGATAAACCTTAGTCAGATATGATTAAAATAATAAAAAAACAAAATAATTTTGGTTTTACTTTAACTGAAACAATAGTGGTAATCGCTATTTTTACATTACTGGCACTAGGGGTGACAACTTTATTTACACATATATTTATCACTTCGCGAGAAAAAACTTTTTCTCTAGATAATCTTGATCAAGCTAGAACTATCGCTAATAATTTTACCAATGAAATTCGTATTGCTTCTGTTGGCAATGACGGTGCCTATCCGATTACTCAGGCGGATGATAATGAAATTATTTTTTATTCAAATTACAAACAAGCAGACGGGATTATTGCTCGACTACATTATTACTTAGCTGGTAATACTTTGTATAAAGGCACAGTAATTCCTTCTGGTAGCCCACTATCTTATAATCTAACTCAAGAATCTATTAAGATGGTGCAAAATAATATTTTGAATGATGGCTCACCAATTTTTTATTATTATGATGGAGATTATACCGGAAGCTCTAGTCCCCTGCCTCAACCAGTAAACGTGAACCAAATAAAGTTTATAGAAATTAATCTCGATATTTTAAAGCAAGCGACTACCACGGCCACTACAACTTTCAATGTTCGCGCCGGTTCATCTGTCAGAAACCTTAAAGAAAATTTGGGTAATTAAAAGATGCTCACTAAATCTAAAAAAAATAATAAGTCTGGTTACGCTCTGATTTATTTGATCGTAATTATTTTTATTTTCTCAACGATGATGTTTCCGATTATTGACTCCTTGGCAATTCGAATGAAAGTGATTCGCTCTGGTATTGATAGAGAGCAAGCCTTGCAAATTGCTGATGCTGGAATTAATTATTATCAATGGCATTTGGCTCACTTTCCAACCGACTATCAAGATGGTACAGGTGAAACTGGTCCGTATGTGCATGATTATTTAGATTTTGATACTCAAGAAACGATTGGCCAATTTAGTTTAGAAATTACAGCACCAGAAACTGGCTCGACCATCGTCACAATCGAATCAACCGGCTGGACTAACAATAATCCAAATGTAAAAAGGACGGTTACTGCCCGATATGGTGTGCCTTCACTCGCAAAATATTCTTTCTTAAGTAATGCGATAGTTTGGATCGGCGACACGGAATCAGTTACTGGTGAAATGCAAAGCAATAATGGAATTCGTTTTGATGGTACGGGTAATGCCCCAATTCAATCAGCGAAAGAAACTTATACTTGTTCCAGTAATCAAGGTAGTCCTTGCCCAACTTTACAAAATGGTGTTTGGGGTAGCGCTTCTCAATCTGTACAAAATTTATGGAATTTTCCTGTGCCAATGATAGATTTTTCTTCGCTTACTTCGGATTTAGCCGGCTTAAAAAGTTCGGCGGAGACAGCTGGAATTTACTTGCCCCCATCCAATGACGATGGTTATTCTTTGGTTTTTAACTCAGACGGCACCGTCAGTGTCTATAAAGTGACAAAACTTACCTCTAATCCCACCGGTTGGGACGTAAACAATGTCGCACATAATGAATATACTGGCTACAAAAATCGATCACTTCAATTCACCCAAGCAATTCCGGACAATGGAATTATCTATATCGAAGACAAAGTTTGGGTTGAGGGCGTAGTAAATGGAAAAGTAATAGTCGCCGCGGCGGTCTTACCTTATGTGACAGGAACTGCGCCAACAATTTACATACCGAACAATATTACTTATTTAAACAAAGATGGCAGTAATGTTTTAGGCTTACTGGCACAAAAAGATATCGTGATCAGCTACGGCGCGCCGACTGATTTAGAAGTCAATGCCGCCTTGATTGCTCAAAATGGTAGTACTCAGTTTTTCTACTATCCGGGTAATGTTAAAAATTCCATCACGGTTTATGGCTCAATTATGACTTATGGCCAATGGACTTGGTCCTGGGTAAATAGCTCTGGCACCATCGTCGCTGGCTATACTAATACCAACTCAGTTTATGACAGCAATCTACTATTCAGCCCACCGCCCAGCTTCCCTCTTTCGGCCGAAGGTTATCAACAAATTGATTGGACTAGTAATTAAAAAATTATGAAAGTAAATTTCTCAAACCAAAATTCTCTTCAACCGATGCCAATTGACGTGGCTCCAAACATCTCTGGAAATATTAATTATTCATCTGATTATGATTTAGCAAAACAAAATCAAGCGGCCCCAAAAACGATCGATGAATCGAATGAGTTTAATGAAACGACAACTAATCCGGAACCTGTTATAAAAAATAATTTAGAAAATAAAATAATGGGACCATACATCTGGCTTTGGTTGGTATTATTTGTCTTACTAATCGCCATAATTCTCTTCTGGGGATTTAGAAAACTAAGATAATTAAATATTATCCATCACCGAGTAGATTGGAGTGACCATTGAAAGGGCAAAGAAGCCGACGGCAGCACCGATAACGACCATGAGGATTGGCTCAATAATTGTAGATAAATCTTTTGTGCGCTCCTCTACGTCATTTTCATAAAAAATAGCAACTTCACCAAGCATGGAGGCCATATTTCCAGTTTCCTCACCCACACTCATCATTTCACCCACAAACGTCGGATAGTATTTAGCGTTGTTCATAAACACACTAGAAATGGTTTCTCCTTTTTCCACCACCACCGAAGCTTCCTCAATGACCTTTTTATAAAAATGATTATTGACAATATCTTTAGTAATTCGCAAAGATTCAGCGATTGGCACACCAGCTGTTAAAAGTGAAGATAGGGTTCTAGCTACACGCGCAGCGTTGGCTTCTTTAATTAAGTCTCCGATCAAAGGCAGCTTGATCACTATCACATCTCGCAACCTTCTGCCGACGACGGTTTTACCAGAAAAATAAATCCCTGAGACGGCGATGACTAGAATCAGGATGGTTAGAAACCAGTGACCCGTCAAAAAGTCGCTAATGAAAATAATCGTCTTGGTACTCATTGGCAGTTCGGTATTCAATTCTTTAAAAGTCTCAGTAATTCCCGGTACCACAAAAATAAACATTAAAATTCCAACAACGATCATCACCGAAATAATTACCGCTGGATAAATCATTGCTCCTTTCACTTTTTTTTGTAATTTATAAGTTTTATCCATCTGCAAAGCAACATTGGCAAGGGAGTCTGATAGGTTTCCGCTTTCTTCGCCCGCCTTCGCCATAGAAATAAATAAATTAGAAAAAATGTTCGGATAAGATTTAAGGGCTTCGCTTAATGTTTTACCTTTTTTAATTTCTAAATTAATTCCCTCAACTGTGTTCTTAAATCTCCCCTCTTTGCTTTGCCTTTCAAGCACTGACAGGGCCCGGCTTAGGGATAAACCAGCCTTGGTCATAGATGATAAATTTTTCGCAAACGAAATCTTTTGAGCGGTCGAAATATTACCCAAGAAACTGAAAAATTTATAAAAATATTTTTGCCATTTTATATTCCCAATTTCTTGCGCAGAAATCAACATAGAGCCGTCAGTTTTCAACTCATTATATAAGTTAAATTTACTTGCGGACTCTTGTGTTCCCTCATACCTTTCACCATTACTCCTAATTGCTTTAAACTTATACTTCATTTATTCTGAAATTACTCGAAGCACTTCCTCAATTGTAGTAACGCCCTGAACCGCTTTAAAAATACCGTCTTCTAACATACTCATCATTCCTTCTTTTTTTGCTTGCTCATTAATAACACTATCTGGTTCACCCTTAACGACCAAATCTTTAATCGTGGGTGTCATTTTGAGGACCTCATTAATACACACGCGCCCACCATACCCATCTTTGGCTTCGGCCGATTCTTTTGGTTTATAAAATGGAATAGTTTCAAAAGTATCTTTTTCATCAACCACTTTTTCTTTTTTTAAATAACCCAGAACCCGATCCAGATCAACAGTTTTTGACAGAGAAGCAATCTCAGATTTAGTTAAGAAATATTTTTCTTTTTGACCGCTCAATTTTCGCAACAAACGCTGGGCAATAATTACTTTAGCTGTTGAGACAATTAAGAAGGGTTCAATCTTCATGTCAATCAAACGAGGCATCGCTCCCGCGGCGGAATTGGTGTGCAAAGTTGAAAGTACCAAATGCCCTGTCAATGCAGCATTAATTGCCAATGAAGCTGTTTCATTATCACGAATTTCTCCCACCATAATAATATCGGGGTCTTGTCGCACCAGAGAACGTAGCCCGTTGGCAAAAGTAAAACCAATTTCTGGTTTAACTTGGGTTTGATTAATACGATTCATTTGATATTCGACTGGATCCTCGATAGTGGAAATATTCACATCCGCTGTGTTTAGAATATCGAGTAAGGTATAGAGGGTAGTGGTTTTTCCAGAACCAGTTGGGCCTGTAGTTAAGATCAAACCGGTAGTTTGTTTAATCGCCTCATGTAGATCTTCCAAGGCTTCACCGTGAAAACCCATCGCCTCCAAAGTGAAACCGGAAGCATTTTCTCGTAAAAGCCTCATCACCGCTTTTTCACCAAAATAGGTCGGGAGAATGGAAACACGAAAAGAAACTTTCTCATCGTTCACTTCAATTTTAAAACGTCCATCTTGAGGTAATCTTTTTTCATCAAGCTTCAAACTTGCCAAGACTTTAATTCGGGCAATAATACTTGTTGCGACACTTTTTGGTAAGACCATCGCATCATGTAAAATACCGTCAATTCGATAGCGAACTAATAATTCTTTTTCTAAGACTTCAATGTGAATATCAGAAGCGTTTTGTAAAATCGCATGCTTCAATAGGGTATCTAAAATTCTGATCACCGGTAAATCCTCAGCTAATTTTTTCAAGTCTTCACCAGAATTATTTCCCCCACGACCTTCAATTAAATTTTGTAAGGCGGTGGCATCTTTTTGAATAATTTCACCGAATTCCGCGTGCAAACTTTTTTGATATTGCAAGAGCCCACTTTTGATCGAATCACTGTCTGTCAGTCGCGGTAGAATTTTCAGACCAACCTTCTTCTTAATAAATTCAATCGAGGATAAATCCTTGGTATCGAGCATTGCCACCTCCAAAGTATCGTCTGTCTGTCGAAAAGCTATGGCATTATTTTTTCGAGCTACTGGTTCAGGAATTAAAGATAAAATATTCGGATCAATCTTTTGATTTTTTAAACTAACAAACGGAATACCTAAAACGTAGGCCTCAGCTCGGCGAAAATCGTTTTCACTAATCTTGCCATTATTAATTAGGACATGCCCAGGTGTTAATTTATTTTTACTTTTGCCGGCTTCAGCCACAGCACTATCGTAATCAGCCTCGGAAATTAAACCCGAGTCCAAAAGAAAATCTTTTAACTGCTTTTCCTGAACGATCATTTGCTATAATTATACCGCAAATTTCGCCCTCAAGCAAAATAGAATTTAGATTTCAGTGTTGTCGCCACCTTCTTCAATAACTATGATATCAACAGAACATACTGCCCCATAATATCCGGGAGTCGATGATGAAATCTGAGCATTGATTTTTTTAGCACCGATAGTAGTAAAAATTCTGTCGAGGGTAGCACCTGTCTGACCAGAAATAGTTGTGGTGGCATTGTCTACAGTCACAGACCACTTCCTTGGACGGTCATTGTTTGTACCTACATCGGCAATAGAGGTAAAAGTTGCTTGAGTATTTAAGGGTACCTTAGTTAACTCGCTTGGTGAAGTTAATGCCAATGTACAAGCCAAACTTGGATCTGGTGGTTCAGGACAAGCGGGAGATGAGTTAATGACTTGAGGATAAGTTGCATAAGCTGGCCCAGTTAGGCTGGTACGTACAATATATCGATGGGAAGTGCCGTAGGCAGAGGAGAGTACAGCATAACGATAAGGTGTTTGGATAGTAGTGCCGGATGCTAAATCAGTGATGTAGTAAGGTAAAGATTCTGGAACATTTGATACCCCTCGCCAATCCAACCAAACATAACCACCACAATTGCCAGGGGCACCAGGAACAGGAACATTAGCTGCTGGTATTATGGGAGTGGCCGGCACACATGCACTGCAACCACTGTTGCCATTATTCACAGACACTGGAGAACAACTTACCGTCGTTGATGATGTTGCATCACTAACTCTAACACTCGCATTATAAGTACCTGAATTAGTATAAGTTGTGGTGGTACTTATCCCACTACCACTAACACCATTTGACCAAAGATAGGTATATGGGCCAGTTCCACCGCTGGCCGTTGCACTCCAAGTTACAGACAAAGGAGCATTACCACTTGATGGATTAGCGGAACAAGAGGCAGTTAGACCACCAGTATATATTCTCGGAGCCTCACACACCCAAGTTTCAGCCCCCTGTGAACCAGTACACTCCCACTGATAATGATCGTCATTTCGATCGGTGGTAACATTATAATGAGTTGAAATGTTACCAACCGTGGTGGGCCCGCCAGAGCACAAGCCTGCCGTATTCACGGTCGGTAATGATAACATTGGTGTTCCGCTCGCTGTCCCACAAGTAGAATTGATCGGCGCTCCATACGCTGGACACCACATTTTCTCTGCTGCTGTCGAAGTTAAACCGCAACTCCACCACCACTTTCCATTACCATCGCTAAATGGAGAATTTACAACAACATTTCCAGCACTACATAAATTAGTGCCGTTATTCACCGGTAAGGTTGGGCTAGTTTGATTCAGAAGACTACCACAATTAGCTGTGTTTGTTGATCCAACCTGGACATCACATTGAATATTGGTAGTTTGACTACCCCCAATTTCACCAATAGTTACATAAACCTCCTTCCAACCAGGCTGAGTATAAGTCTTTTTCGCAACATTGGTACCGCTATGAGACAATCCCCCAGTTCCAGTAAAAGAATAAGTATGGAGTCCGGTTCCTCCAGATCCAATGGCAGTCCAAGTTACTTCTTGGCCGACAGACGGATTGGCTGGTGAAGCTGAACAAGTACCAGTAAGGGGTACTGGTACTGTACACCAAATAGCTGGACCAGTTGCTACCGCTGATGAAGCCGTGCAATGATATCCTTCCGAAGTAACCATGGAGGCTTCATACCAATCATGATTAGTGGTCAACGGCGCCATAACTCGATAAGGACCAAAAGTGGTCGATTCCCAAATATGCCCCAAGTCATTGACATAAACTGATCCCAAAGATTGACCCGCCATTCTTATTTCTCCGGCATATTCAACTCCGTTACGGCAAGTCGGACAAGAAGCTGTTCCCATCATTTCAATGGCCGTGGTGGCAGGACAAGTACCTTGGTTACCGCTAGGTTGAACAGTAAACCATACTGTTGAGATAGTCTGTTCTTTATCAGCAAAAACCTTGCTTACACCAAAGAGAGAAACCAAAACCAACACGACAATTGAGAGAATCAAGAAAATCACGCCCAAAACTAGATTAATTTTTCTTTTATTCTTTACATAAATCGCGAGCAAAATCAGAGCAATCATTCCCAAGATAATTCCCGACCAAGTTAAAATATCATCTAATTTATTTGACTGCGAATAAACCTTGTCTTGTGTCATCTCAACACGTTTAGTTTCATAAACTTCACCACTGGCTTTGTCTTTAAAGGTGACAATAACCGCTTGAATCATAGTTTTTTCTGGCATTTTCAAATCAGAAAAATCCAAATTGTAAGATTCGGCCAAATTAACTTCTTTTGAAAAATTAATTAAACGACCATCCGGTTTTTCAAAATTGACATCAACAATCGCTTGTTGATTTTCTTGCCATTGAAAGGAGATAAGATTGACATTAAGATCAAGTTTTTGATTTTTTTTGTAAAAATTATTTTGTGTTTGAATATCGCCGATTCTCGCCATGAAACCATCCACCCACCAACGGGCCACAATTTTATTCGCGACCACACTTCCCTGGCCATCCTTAATAATCAGCTCCACTTGATATGGAAAAGGTTTTATGCCAGACCAAGGAACCAAATCCAGTTTGATCATTTTTTTACCATCCTTATCGGTAGAAGACAGGATCGGCTTTGATTCATATTTATGAACCGGCTGATCTGACTCTAGAGAAAAAACTTGGATTTCAGCAGTGAATTTTTTCCCGGCACTCATTGCTTGTTTAAGGCCTGGATTTTCATCCAAAAAGATAACGATGGCTGGCATTTCTGTCTTATCAATCAGCTGGCCCGCCATGAGGAAATTGTCGCCTTTTGAAGTTCTAAACTTTGCCTCAATTTGACCTAAAAACGAACCGGCTCCCGTTAACAAGATTGGTGATTTGGTGTAATCAAGGCCGATATTTTTATACTCGCGGTCAGAAACTACAAAACGAACAAAATAATTACCGGAAACTAGACTAGGTGGCAAGATATAAGAAACCTTTCCAGTCATTACTTCATTCGGTGCAATTTTGCTTACAATTCCTGTTGTGTTGGTAACATAAGTAAGCGGTGAGAATAGGTCGCCCTCTGTTGCCAATTTGTCACCACGATAAATTTCTAGACGATATTCCAAATTATCAATAAAAGTTGAACGATTGTTAATTATTGAATAATTTAAATTTAATTCTATAGTAGTTGTAGATACCTCGGTAATAGATACGGTGAGGGGTGGGCGATTACTGTCGGCCGAACAAATTGAGGCGACACTAAACAAGAATAGAACAGACAAAACTAGAAGAATTTTTTTCATATAAAATTAATTTGTAAATTTATAAAAATATTAATAATAAAAAGTACGTTTTTACTTTTAAATTATATCACTCAAGGCATTTGACAGCAACCATAGATTTGCTATAATAGAGAAACGATGTAGTTCGCCTGAAAGCGGACTTATTTTTTACCAAAATTATCATTAATAAAATAAAAATATGGTTGATTTAAAAGTCTTAAATGCGGTTTTAGAACAATTAGAACAAGAGCGTGGAGTGCCAAAAGAAAAAATGATCGAAGCGATCGAAATGTCTATGGCTACCGCTTATAAAAAAGAATATGGCAAACGCGGTCAGATTATCCGCGCCAAATTCGACTTGAATACCGGGAAAACTGAATTCGAACAAGTAAAAGTCGTCGTGGAAAAAGATAAAGTCGTCATGCGTGATGAAAATGAAACTCCAAACGAAAAACCAGAAAAATACAGCAAAAAAGACACCCAGGAATATAACCCAGAAAAAACTGAGGATGAAGTGGTTTATTTCAATCCTGAACATCATATTTTGCTCGAAGATGCTAAAAAAATTAAAAAGGGGATAAATGCCGATGAAGAAATGATTTTTCCATTGGAAGCTAAGGATGATTTCAGCCGAATCGCCGCTCAAACAGCTAAACAGGTCATCATTCAGAAGCTTAGAGAAGCGGAAAAAGTCTCAGTCTTGGGTGAATATGGTAAAAAAGAAGGCGAAATTGTGTCGGGAAGTGTTCAAAGAATGGAACGAGGCAATATTTTTATTGATATGGGCCGTGCCACCGCTATTCTTCCATATGAAGAGCAAATTCCTGGTGAAAGATATAAACAGGGCGAGCGAGTTCGCGCTTATTTGTATCGTGTAGAAGAGACTCCAAAAGGTATTTTCTTAAAATTATCCCGTTCTCATCCAAAATTCTTGGAAGAATTATTCAAGAGTGAAGCGCCAGAAATTGCCAACGGTACGGTGGTGATGAAAGCAATCGCCCGCGAAGCTGGTTCCCGTTCAAAAGTCGCCGTTTATTCTAGTGACCCACATATTGATCCAGTTGGCTCACTTGTTGGTCAAAGAGGTGTGCGCGTAGCGACCGTTATGAGTGAATTGGGTGGAGAAAAAATTGATATTATCGAATGGTCTGAAGATGCCAAGAGATTTTTGGAAGATGCTCTGTCTCCAGCTAAAATATTGAATGTCGAAATGAATGAAGTAGAGAAAAAAGCGGTTATTGAGGTTTCACCTGATCAGCAATCTCTTGCGATCGGTAAAGGAGGCCAAAACGTCCGCCTCGCCGCAAAATTGACTGGTTGGAAAATTGATATTAAGTCAAATCAAGTAGCGGAAGAGACTATGGTTGAGGAAGTGAAGTAAATCCACCACCTCCCCCTCGCCGACTCGGGTACTCCTCCTTAAACAAGGAGGAGATTCGGAGTGGCGTAATAAAGTGTAGTGAAGGTTTATTTGAACTCCCCTCCTTGTTCAAGGAGGGGTGTCATTCTGATGACAGGGTGGTGGACAAAAAAATAGGCGGGGTCGGTGCTCACAACACCTCCCCGCCCACATTCATCACGTACAACAAGCTCAAATAGCGCCGCGCTTACGAAGATTTCCAAGAAGTTCACTAACGTAGGCGTGGTGAGCTTCTTTCTGTTGGCGAATCCTCCTACGTAATGCATTGGCCCTCTTTCTCAGGGCAGCATTTTCTGCTAGTAACTGTTCAATTGTTTTCATCTGAGCCCCCAAGGTTAACTACCCAACTGACAACGAACCAAAACTATTCAAATACAAGTATAGCACTTTTGATATTTTTGTCAACCCTATTTTTTCCCTTTATTTTACGCTATAGTATCCTCTATCGTAGTTTATTTATTAGCGTTTATTAATAATTTAGATAAAAAGTATGAATAATTCTCTCATTTTTGCTTTGATTGGTTCGATTGTGGCCATCGCCTACGGACTTTTCTTGGCGAGAACAATTTTAAAAAAGAGTGCCGGTAATGAACGCATGCAAGAAATTGCCAAAGCGATTCAGGAAGGCGCGAGCGCTTATTTGAATAAGCAGTACAAAACTATTGCGATTATCGCGGTCGTTTTGTTTTTAATCATCGGCTTTGTTAAGCCACTTGGTTGGACTATGGCTATCGGCTTCGTTGTCGGTGCCGTTCTATCAGCTCTCGCTGGTTATGTCGGTATGAACGTCTCGGTTCGTGCCAATGTCCGCACAACTGAGGCGGCAAAAGGTGGCCTAGATCAAGCTTTGTCTGTCGCTTTCAAGGGTGGAACAGTCACCGGACTTTTGGTGGTTGGTCTAGCCTTACTTGGCGTCACCGGCTTCTACATTTTAAGTAAAGGCAATGTCACCGCCTTAATCGGTCTTGGTTTCGGTGCTTCTCTTATTTCTGTCTTCGCTCGATTGGGTGGAGGAATCTTTACCAAAGCGGCCGATGTCGGTGCTGATCTCGTTGGAAAAATTGAAGCTGGAATTCCCGAAGATGATCCAAGAAACCCTGGCGTAATTGCTGACAACGTGGGAGACAATGTTGGAGATTGTGCTGGTATGGCCGCTGACTTATTTGAAACTTATGCGGTGACTTCTGTCGCAACCATGCTTCTCGGTTCACTTTTATTTGTTGGTTTTGAAGGTGCCATCCTTTATCCTCTTGTCATCGGTGGCGTCTCTATTTTCGCCTCAATTATCGGAACTTGGTTTGTTCGTCTAGGAAAAAGTAAAAATATTATGGGGGCTTTGTATAAGGGCTTGATTGCGTCAGGAGTTTTGGCTGCTATCGCCTTTTATCCAATCACCAAATGGTTAATGGCCGACAATGGTAAGTATTATTTTCTTGATTTGTTCTATTGTTCCCTGGTTGGTTTGGTAATCACCGGAGCGATTGTGATGATCACTGAATATTTTACTTCGACAAAATACTCCCCTGTTCAGTCAATCGCCAAAGCTTCTGTTTCTGGTCATGGCACAAACGTTATTCAAGGTTTGGCCATTTCGATGAAGGCGACCGCTTGGCCTTTGATCACTATCGTGGCTGGTATCTTGGTCGCTTATCATTTCGGTGAACTTTATGGAATTGCAATTGCGGCGATGTCTATGCTCTCAATGACTGGTATCATTGTAGCGATTGATGCCTATGGTCCAATTACTGACAATGCTGGTGGAATTGCCGAGATGTCAAATCTTCCAAAAGAAATTCGCGATATTACTGATCCGTTAGATGCGGTTGGAAATACCACCAAGGCCGTCACCAAGGGTTATGCTATTGCTTCCGCTGGTCTCGCCGCTCTTGTACTCTTCGCTTCTTATACTGAAGAAATTATTAAAACTGGTAAAACTATTGCTTTTGATCTTGGTGATCCAATGGTGATTGTCGGTCTATTTATTGGAGGTCTTCTTCCTTATTACTTCGGCGCTTTGTGTATGGAAGCTGTCGGTAAAACTGCCGGAAAAGTGGTTGAAGAAGTCCGAAGACAATTCAGAGAAATTAAAGGAATTATGGATGGTTCTGGCAAACCAGATTATGCACAAGCAGTTTCGATTGTTACTGGTGCCGCAATTAAACAAATGATTGCTCCAGCTTTGATTCCAGTTCTTGTTCCGATCTTAGTCGGTTTCATTCTTGGTCCAGTCGCTTTAGGTGGACTTTTGATGGGCTCGATTATTACTGGTTTGTTCGTAGCGATCTCAATGACCTCCGGTGGTGGAGCTTGGGATAATGCTAAAAAATATATTGAGTCAGGAAATTATGGTGGTAAAGGTGGCGACGCTCACAAAGCCGCTGTCACTGGAGACACCGTCGGTGATCCTTACAAAGATACCGCCGGTCCCGCAATCAACCCAATGATCAAAATCTTGAACATCGTGGCGCTGATTATCGTGGCGTTTATTGTTTAACAACCTCCCACCACCTCGCAAAAAATAGCTCTAGAAATAGGGCTATTTTTGTATGTGAATTTTGCTTGACTTTTGGGCTCAAATATGCTATTATTATAGGTAGCTACGAAACAGCACAGAACGGGAGAAGAACAATGGATCATCCATTATTGGGAGTATACATTTTAATCCTGGTTGCAGCGATACTGAGCACTGGACAATTTTTCGAAATCACTCGCGGCGTGAAACGAATTGCCAGGGCTCTGGAAAGGATCGCTGAAGCACTCAATCCTGAGGAAGACGAGCAAGAAGAATAGCGGAGGTACGACCCCGCCAGAAGACCCCACCGGTCGCTGGTGGGGTTCTTTTTTTTCCGCTATAATATACTCATGGACGCAGAAAAAACTGAACAACCCATCGGACCAATTATCGGAATTATTTTAATTATTCTCATGCTTTTAATTGGCGGATATTATTTTCTCTCCAACAGAATTGCTAAATTGGAGCAACAAAAAATTGATAATGCTCTAATTCAAGAACAGAATAGTACCACGACCGTCGCGACGAGTTCAGAACTTTAATCCTCCTCACTTTTGCTTTTTTGCCATTTTTCGGCTAGACTCATTTCATTATGACAAAAGAACAAAATAAAAAAGTTGTTTATAAGATTTTAAATACTAAAGACTTAGAGAACTCGGAAGTCGAGATCAATGTCGAGATCGAGGCCAAAGAAATTGAAAAATTTCGGGCGACGGCGATTTCTAATATTCAAAAAGATTTAAGCTTGCCAGGTTTTCGGCCCGGCCATGTGCCAGAAGCCATGCTTGTAAAACATGTCGGCGATCTTTTTGTTTACAATGAAATGGCTGAGGCGGCGATCAACGAGGCGTTTCCAGAAATAATTTTAGAGAGCAAAACAAATTTTGTTGCTATGCCACAAATCCAACTAACTAAAATTGCCAATAATAGTCCTGTCAGTTTTAAAATGGTCGGCCCAATTATGCCAGAAATTAAATTACCAAATTACAAGAAAATTGCCAAAGAGGAAAATAAAGAGAAAGATGAACCAAGTGAACCAACAGAAAAAGAGTTGGAGGAAACAATTGAAGAAATTCGCAAAAATTATGCCTTAAAAAATCATGAGCACATAGAAGGTGATGATCACAGCAATCTTCCCCTACCAGAAATAAATGATGAGTGGGTGAAAAAACTTGGCCCTGATTTTAAAACCGTTGATGATTTTAAAAATAAAATTAAAGAAGGAATAAAAAAAGAAAAAGAGTTCAAAGCAAAAGACAAAAAGCGTTTAGCGATTATCGAAAAAATTATTGCTGAAACTAAATTAACTTTACCTAAAATTTTAATCGAGAGTGAATTGCGAAAAATGCAGGCGCAGTTTGAAGATGATATTACTCGGGCGGGATTGAAAGTTGACGACTATCTCAAACATCTAAAAAAGACCAAAGAAGATTTAAATAAAGAATGGACACCGGATGCCGAAAAACGGGCTAAGCTACAGCTCATCATTACTAAAATTGCCTTAGAAGAAAAGATTGAAGTAGATCAAGAACTAGTAAAAAAAGAAGTCGAAAATCTTTTGAAAGTTTACAAGGACGCGACCGAGGACCGCACCCGCGCCTACGTCGAAATGATGCTCACTAACGAGAAAGTTTTTGAGTGGCTAGAAACACAGAAATAATCGCCGCCGTTTCCGCTCGCAAAATATTCTGACCCAGCGAACAAAATTGAAAATTATTTTTCTTAAATAATTCAATTTCTTTTTCCGACCAGCCGCCTTCGGGACCAACAAACAAACCCAACCTCACCCCAACCCTCTCCTCGACTGAGGAGAGGGGGCCGGAATTTGTGTGAAACACCACGGGAACCTCGTTTTGACTTTTTTGTTGTGAAACAACGGTTTCTAGTGTCAAATGTGGATAAATCAGAGGTAATATTACGCGCCCACTTTGCTCACTGGCTTCCTTCACAATCTTCTGCAATCGCTCCAAATTTATACCTTTCTTTTCACTCCTCTCAGAAATAATAGGATGGATTTCAGTCACCCCAAGCTCAGTGGCCTTCTCAACCGCCAATTCAAAATTACCTTTTTTAATCAAAGCTAAATAAAGAATCACTTTTTTATTTTCTTCCGGTCGCGAAGAAGTCGAAATAATTTTTAGCCCCAACTCTTTCTTAGTTAGAAAAATTATTTGTGAAACATATTCAAAACCCGAGCCATCAAAAATAACAATCTCGTTCCCTGGCTTTAACCGAAAAACTTTTGATAATTGGTGAATCAAATTCGAATCGGAAAGGGTAATCTCCGTCTGTTCCCCTACCTTTTGTTCAATATAAAATCTATGTAATCGCATGTCAGATAGTATATAGCATCAATTGCATTATTCAAAACTTTGGTATAGACTATTTTTATGAGTTACTTAATCCCAACAGTTATTGAGAAGTCACAAAATGGCGAACGCGCCTACGATATTTATTCACGTTTATTAAAAGAGAATATTATTTTTCTTGGTGGTCCAATTGACGATGATGTCGCTAATATTATTATCGCCCAACTTTTATTTTTACAAAGTGAAGATCCAAAAAAAGATATTAAAATTTATATAAACTCTCCCGGTGGTCATGTCTCGGCCGGCCTCGCAATTATCGACACCATGAATCATATTAAAAATGATGTCTCAACAGTCTGCGTCGGTATGGCGGCTTCGATGGGCGCGGTCATCCTCGCTTCGGGTGCAAAAGGTAAAAGATTTTCCCTACCTAATTCTGAAATAATGATTCATCAACCTCTAGGTGGAGCGCAAGGTCAAGCCACCGATATTCAGATCACCGCTAAACAAATTTTGAAATTAAAAGAAAAACTAAATCAAATTTTAGCCGACAAAACTGGGAAGCCTGTTTCCCAAATCGAACGCGACGCCGACCGCGACTATTACATGTCTGCTGAAGAAGCTAAGAAATACGGAATTGTGGACAAGGTGATGTAAAAAACTAATGACACTGGAAACTTTTACACGGCCAAACGATATGGAGAAGACCCAAACCTTAGAAAAGGCAGTTCAAAAACTGAACGAGATATTACGTGAGGTTGTTTTGACTGGTAAACCGATCTTATTTTTGTTATCAGGAGGATCGGCCCTTAACTTGTTAGAAAAAATCGATCCACAAAACTTAAATAGCCAAATAACAATCGCCCCACTTGACGAAAGATTTAGTCTCGATCCAAAGGAAAACAACATGGCCCAGATTGTAGAGACTAATTTCTATAGAGAAGCACAATCTAGAAACGTGACCGCGATCGACACGCGAGTTAAACCCGGTGAGAGTCAATCTGACTTATCGGCCCGTTTTAATTCTGAACTAAATTCCTGGATAGTTAAAAATCCGGAAGGGATAATTATTGCCACGATTGGTATTGGCCCTGATGGGCACACCTCGGGAATGATGCCCTTCCCCGAGGACCCAGACAAATTTGAAAAATTATTCGACGGCGAGGATACTCAACTGGTGGTTGATTACAACGCAAGGGATAAAAATCCTTACCCCAATCGAGTTACAACGACCATGAAAATGATGAGAAAGATTGATAAGGCGGTGGTTTATGTTGTAGGTGAAAACAAAAGACCCGCCTTAGAAAGAATGAATGATCCAAAATTAAACCTAGCGACAGTACCAGCACGAATCCTTAATGAAATGGCCGGAGAAATTTATCTATTTACCGACATTACGGCCTAATTCAGCGACTGCTTGCAAAAACACCCTTTTTGTCATATAGTGTAAATGTTACTAATTTAATTTTATATGACTTTGTTTTTTATCAACTTGAAACTAAATAACTCGAAACTTGAGGTCTAATTAACTTTCAAGGCATAAAAGGCGAAGCATATTCGCAAATTTATGTCATTAAAAATTGTATTATTGCTAGCGGGGGTGGCGGGCCTGATCGGCATCGCTCTCGGTTATTTCTTGCGTATGATTATCTCTCTAGGTAAGAGGGGTTCTATGGAGCTGGAAATAAAAGGGATGATGCTTCAAGCCAAAGAAGAGGCGAAGAAAATCGTCTTGGAAGCAGAGAACAAGGCGGTAGAAGTTTTAAAAGATATCAAACGCGAGGCGAAGGAAAAAGAAGACGCCGCCAAAATCGTCGAGGCGCGCTTGATTAAAAAAGAGGACTTACTCGATCAACGTCAAACTGATATTGATAAAGAAGTCGAGAATATTAAAAAGAAAATCGTCGAAATTAAAGAGATTCGCGAAAAGACTGATAAAATTGAGCAAGAAAAATTGAGCGAGTTGCAAAAGATTTCCGGTTTAAATGAAGAGGAAGCTAAAGAGAAAGTCTTGAAAGCAGTGGAGCAGAAATATGAAGAAGACATTTTGTCTCGCATCAAAAAATTAGAAATTTTTGGTTCAGAAAAGTATGAAGCGAAAGCTAAGGATATCTTAACTTCAGCCATTCAAAGACTGGGTAATTCTGTGGCTTCGGATGTAATGTCCACTATGGTGAATATTCCATCAGATGAAATGAAAGGTAAAATTATCGGTAAAGAAGGAAAAAATATTAAAGCTTTTGAACGAGCAACTGGAGTAGAAGTGATTGTGGATGATACACCCGGGGCGATTACGATTTCTTCTTTTGATCCGGTTCGTCGCCAGGTGGCACGGGTCGCTTTGGAAAATCTTTTGATTGATGGCCGAATTCAGCCAGTAAAAATTGAAAAGATTGTCGAGGAAGCGAAAGCAAGTATTGGAAAAATAATGAAAGAGAAGGGCGAGGCCGCCGCTTATGAATGTGGGGTCTTTAATCTTGACCCACGTATTATTGCCATTTTAGGACGCCTACATTTCCGAACCAGTTATGGGCAGAATGTCTTGCAACACTCAATTGAAATGTCCCATATTGCTGGAATAATTGCGGCTGAAATGGGTGCCAATGTCGGTGTCGCCAAAGCCGGTGCCCTACTCCATGATCTTGGTAAAGCTGTGGACCATGAAGTTGTCGGTACGCATGTGGAAATCGGTCGCCGAATATTACAAAAATTTGGTGCTAGTGAAGATATTGTCAAAGCGATGCAGGCTCATCACGAAGAATATCCTTATGAAACTGTCGAATCGATTATCGTGCAAGTGGCGGATGCGATTTCTGGTAGCCGCCCAGGAGCTCGCCGTGATAATATTGAAAATTACATCAAGCGTCTCCAGGACCTAGAGGCCTTGGCGAATGCTTTCCCTGGTGTCGAAAAATCTTATGCTCTCCAAGCCGGTCGTGAAGTTCGTATCTTTGTGACACCAGAAAAGATTTCTGATCTCGAAGCGAAAGAACTCGCTCACGATATCGCCGCTAAAATCGAAACTGATTTGAAATATCCAGGTGAAATCAAAGTGAACGTTATCCGCGAATTGAGAGTGATCGAGTACGCTAGATAGAATAGTAAAGGAATAAAAAATATAAAAAAAGAGGACGGGCTTGCGTATGCAACTCCCGTCCTTTTTGTTGGCGTGTCAGCGTGCGGCGGTTCTGCCCAGGCGATAGAAACGCTGAAACTGACGCATTCGTCTGTTGACCTCATCGACCAAGTATTCAGGGTAGAAATTACCCTTAATACTCCTAGTAACCCTTCGTCTGATTTTTGCCCAGTCTTTACGAGTTAATTCTTTTCCGATCATGATAACCTCCATTTGTACTCCTCGAGTTCCTTAAAATTATACACCCAAGTGACAAAAAGTCAACTTTTGACAGCGCTTGCACCGAAAAAGCCTTGTATTATAATAGAATAGTACAAAACAAGGTCGAAAAATTATCAGATTTCATTACTCGCGCGAGTAATTAATTACATTAATAAAATGAATAAACAAGCAATTGTCGAAGCTGTAAATGGTGTTTTGAACACCACTAAGGTTCAAGCAGAGCAAGTTGTAGATAAGGTTTTTGATTCAATCGTCGCTTCATTAAAGAAGGGCGAGGAAGTTTCCATCGCCGGTTTGGGTATCTTCTCTGTGAAGGCCCGCGCCGCTCGTGATGCTCGAAATCCTCGTACTGGTGAGACCGTGAAGGTCCCAGCGATGAACGTTCCAAAATTCCGTGCTGCCAAGGCTTTGAAGGAGGCGGTAAAATAACTCGTCTCCAGTTGATCAAATTTTAAGATCATCAAAAAGACCACCTTAGGGTGGTTTTTTGATTCAATTAGATAATTGTGGTGCGGGCGGCGGGAGTCGAACCCGCGACACCAGTTTGGAAAACTGGAGTTTTACCGTTAAACTACGCCCGCCTAGATGATATTATACACAAATCTCCTACTTTTCCAAATAATCCTTAATCATAGAAACAATCTGCTTTCTCATGATTGTTTTGTCATCACAGGCAACATTGCCAATAAATTTATACCCAAAAATATCCTCAAGTAATTTCTTGGTTATCTTATTGCTGCTAATGGTAAACTTTTCGTGGCTTTCTAAATCAAGAATATTTGCAAAGGTTTCATTAATATTCAACTCCCTCCCCAAACTCTCTAGACCAAGCACTATTTCAGCTTCCCTGTTTTCAATTAAGGCCTTAGCCCCAATAAGTTCAATTTGAGCAATACAAAAATCTCTTCCGGCGATAGAAAATGTTCCGTAATCACTAACAATTCTTTCATTCAATTTAGGACCAGTTAAATCTGACTTAGCCAAGAATAATTCCCGCCAATAACCATCAGACAATAGGGCTATTTTATTCATTTCTTTAAAGGCCAAAGCATCTCGTTCGGTACAATTACTAGCATTAAAATTTAAAGTGTTGGAAATGATTGCGCTGCACAGAAGAATGGCGGAATTTTTAGAGATATCAATTTTATCTTTGATAAATTTTTCAGCAATCAGTGTTGCTGCCGAGCCAACCAACTCAATTTGTATCTTAGCTTTGGGAAATTTATCAGCTTCATTTACCTTACGATGATCAATTATTTCAATTACATTCTCTGGTACAAGTTTACCTTCAAAAAAACTTAAATGACTAGCGTCCACTAAAATAATTTCTGAATAATCTTTAGTGTCTGAAATCTTAAGCAGTGGTTCAATTTTAAATCTATCCAAGGCATACTCAGCTTCTACTTGAGCACGACCAATTATTCCCGCTACCGCCGGACGACCATTCTTCGTCAAAAATTCAGCATAGGCCACCGAGCAAGCAACGCCATCGAGATCAGGATCAATATAACTAGTTATTAGGATTGGCATATTATTTATATGTAGATTATACACGAGGTATAGAAATTAAAAATCAGTAAAACCTCGTGTAATTTTCGCTACTTCGTCGAAATTGTCCTCCGGCTCGACTTTTTTTCGTCTTTCAAAACCACACTTTTCACATTTATGAGTAAGAACATATTCCCCTTTTTCTGTCTCCACTCCAATCGCTTTCATCATTCCACAACAGGCCGCCGCCCTATCCCCAGGATTCACATCTACATGCTTGCTCCACAAACATTTCGGGCAATGGTTGGTATAACCATCCCCCACCACCGTTTCACCACAGTGTTCACAAGTAAAATCTTCGACTTTTTTCTGAAAGAGTTTTGGCATATAGTTAATTTTTCGACTTTATACCTGAAGAGTTTTTCTCTATATCTAAAAGAGTGTTAAGTTTAATAACTAATCGATTAGTTATTTCGGTAAATTCTGACATTTTATTACTTTTTTGGAGAATAGACAGAACGTTCTGTCCATTAATTTTAAAATACTGTCTCATTATTTTGTGGTATCTGTCTTGGTCAATTTTTCGTGAGAGAACTTCGGGCTCCTGGCCATGTTGTGACATATACCAACTCGCCTCACCTGAAAAAGTTTGCCCATAATATGAATCAAGAATCCTTTGTTCGGCGATGCGTAAAGACTGTAAAATATTTTCCGCCGTCATATCCCGATTATTTAATTCTCCCGCCATAAAGGCGGACATTTCATCTAAGACACGAAAAGTTAAAAATTCTCGCAGGTTTTTGGCAGCTTTATGTGGGGTCGACTCATTTTCTCGATTCTGAATATGGTGTGACTCATGTTGATACAATTTTTCTTCTTCCGCTTTCTGTTTTTCAATTTTTTCGGCGGCGATTGAACGATACTCTGGGGATAGATTTTCTGCTATAACATATTGCATCAAATCTACCTCCCCGTCCCAGTTGGCTTGTCCGCCCTGCATTCTCAGGCCGCCGGCGGGCGTTAAATTTTTTCGCATATAATCATCGTCAATAACTACTTTAATATAATTTATCCGAGGATTTCTATCGAGAGTAGCATCCAAACCAAGCTCCCGTCTTACCTCTTTCAAATCAGCTTGTCTTTTAACTTCACTGACTTCTACTTTTCTTCCCTGTTCCACATCAGCTTTTTTTTCATCCTGAACTGTTTCTGAACTGGCCACCCCAGTCTCCACCACAATTCCTCTTTTTTCCCTTTCGAGAGCTTCTTTTGGTGTAATTTGCGATTGCTGTTTTTCTGGATTCATAGTTTTCTTTATCTTAATACTAATTAAATTAAAAACAAGGATACTCTATACAGCCACCATATTGGTTTAGTTCTCCAATAGTATAACAAACTAAATACCAGAGCAATTAACCAGCCTAACAAATTCTGGTTCAGTTTCTGGAGTAATGGCTTGTAAAAATGGTGTCATGCGATTGTCGAAACCAATATCCTCGACATAGTGCTCTTGGGCATATTTCAGTTGTTCAAGTGTGAATTGTTCGTTTCCTCGTAGCCCAAAATAATTTTTTAATTGAGACATTCTTTCAGCGATCTCCGATCCAGAAAAAAGATAATTGTAAAATTCTTCTTTTCTTTCTTCAAATGTCGAATCATCCTCCATCCTAACACTGTTTAATTCACGATACTTTAAATAATCTGCGTCATCTTCTGGTGTATATCCTATTGCTTTTAAATCAAAAGCTTTGGAAAAATAATCACGAAAAAAGCCTCCGCGGTATGGCCTCATCGAGTGGCCTTTTTCATGTGCTTCGATTATCGCCCACTGTTTTTCAGTAGGTTTTTCTCCGGAAGGTAGTCTCCAATTCAGAGAAATTTTCTCGTTATCGTCCACATCTCCACCCTGGGCTTCGCTTGAAGTAAAATCAATCTCGGTAAAACTTTTTATTCTCTCTAAGGTTTTGTCATAGTCTGCTTCAACCTCCTCTCTTTCTCTAACTACGTGGGGTACTTTGTTAAAAATCATCTTGCCCAGCTCGTCTCTTTTCCATCTTCCGTCCTCGCCCCTTATTGGCTCATCGTAAGTACCAACGTTTGTTTTGACCCAAACTTCGGATTCCAATATTAAGTCTACAACTTGCTTCCTAATGTTTGGATCAGATAAGCGATCAAACAAAAGCTCGGTCGCATTTTCTGGTGAATCTACCTGCTCGACTGTTGATTTTGATTGGTGTAATATCTCAAAACTCATAATAAAAGTATAATATAAAATTTAATCTGCTTTTATTTTCCAAACATAAATACCCTTATCTCCACGAAGTAAGCTAGCGAGCCACCTAGATGAACCCCAACTAATTTCGTCATTAATCATAACCGATGGTCTAGCGGTTTTTGCGTCCATTTTGGCATATTCCAATGTCTGATCAGGCCTTAAGTCGTTAACCTTTTTTGTTTTAAATTTTAAATTCCACTTTTTATTAATCAAATCAAGTATATGTTGCGGTGTGCTTTCTAACACCCAAACACTGGTTTTCAACAGGTCCTCGTTTGAGACAAAAACTGGATTTTCTGAAACTAATGTCCAAGTATTTATATATTTTTCAAAATCAGCGTCATAGGTAGGAATCTCGTCTAATATTTCAGCAAGCAAATCTTTTGGAAACCTATTGAAAGTTTGTGGTGGCCATTCTTTTGACATAATAAAAGTATAACATATCTTTCTTATATGAGCCCACCGACAAACAAAAAATCGCTTTCGCGATTTTGTTTGTCGGGGCGCCGGGATTTGAACCCGAACTGCATGCTCCCAAAGCATGTATGCTACCGTTACACCACGCCCCGATATGGAGAGATATTAGCATACTCTGGGTGTTTTTCCAAACTTAAACTGATATAATCGTCAGATGAATCAACAAATTATTTTCCTCGGACTATTATTTCTAGCTGTGATATTAGAAGCCATTGCTGACGTTTCATTTAAGTATTCTTACTTACAAAACAAGCCGGCCTACCTGTGGGGCGGAATCGCCCTCTATACCATTGGCACAATTATCTGGGCCATGTCTTTACGTTACGAATTTCTATCAAAAGCAATTTCACTTTTCAGTGTAATAAATCTAATTATCGTCATCCTCGTCGGAATAATTGTTTTTAAAGAAGATTTGTCACTAATCAACAAAGTGGGTGTTGGTGTGGGAATTTTGAGTGTTATTTTGATGCAAATTTAAGAAAATCCCAAAACTGAGGCCAGCTTTTAGCGACACATTCCTTATTTGAAAATTTAGTTTTTTTACTTTTAATTAAACCAAGCATGGCAACGGCTTGCACCACTCGGTGATCATTCGTTTCTACTAATTCCCCATTTTCAAATTGTTTCAAACACTTTTCCATTTCATCCAAACGATTCGATTCATGTCCTTGTATTGCCGGAAATCTCTTTGCCCCCTCTTCTTTGTTAATCAAATTAAAAGCGCGGGCGAAACAATAATCATCGGGATTAGAGGCTCTAAAACTAGTTTTCTTTTTTTCTAATAATTCCAGAAAAGCTCCCGCCTGTCTCTCCAAGATTTCATCATGTTTAATGTCATAAATTAAACCGCTATTTCTTCTTTCTTTCCAGTGTTTAACAGCCTCGTATGTCACATTTAGAAAGTATGGTGAATTATCTAAAATTTCTTTATTTCCTAACAAAATTGACACACTCGCCCATTGGCTCGTCCCTTTATCTAGTTCCAACAGCTTTGCTAATGGCCAGTTAACAATTTTTGAATCGTTGCAAATCTCTCTTTTAGATAGAGTTCCGCTTTTAATTAATTTCTTATCTAGTTTCAATTTCCAAATCGCAAATTGTAAATAACGAAATAAAGTTCCCGACTCACCAACATTAATTTCTTTTTTACTTTTCCAATTTTCTGCAACATTTAATAAGGCAGTCACGTCGCCATTCAAATTTTTCTTTTCCTCACGACTCAAAACTTCAATAATACCGTCTTCTTTTCCATTCACAATATCCAAAAACCCCATCCGGATCATCCAGTATTTATCTAACGGAATATATTTTCTAAAGGACATTATATCGGACATTCTTATAATATTATATCTTCTAAGTACTCAACCCTGGCTAATCTAGTTCTATGGTTTAAATATACAGTAACTACATCAAATTGCCAATCTGTTTCACACGAAACACCCATTAAATAGGTCTGTATTACTCTACTTAGTCTTTTTAGCTTCCAGGGGTGGATGTTATCTTCTGGCCTATGCTGATCTAGCATTCCTGTTTCACACGAAACATGTGGTGGCTTCGAGACGGTTTTCACCTCAACAAAGTGTAATTTGTGTCCTTTTCTCGAAATTATATCAATTTCTCCCCATTTTCTTAAATAATTTCTCTCAACAATCCCAAAACCACGTTTCATAAGAAACCGACAGGCTACGTTTTCACCAACATCACCAATCTTTCTTTTTTCAGTTTTCAAAGCGCCGACAGTCTACTACTAAATTTTTCTTAATGCAATAGTAAAAGTTGGGCCATAATCAGTATCGTGAATAACCTTATATACTGTTTCAAACTTATCCGCACAAACAACCTCAATATCTTCCGGTTTATAAGGGTAATAATATTTTAAATCACCCAAATTGTTTACCTCAACCTCGCGATAATCACCATATTTACTAGAAATATATAGAATACCGCCTATTTTCAGCCATTTTAGGCACTTTTGCAGCATTTCAACCATTTCTTCATGTTTCATATGTAACAATATAGCGAAAGCAAAAATAATACCAAATGTTTCTGCCTCAAAATTGACTCTTCGAATATCCCTCACATGAAACTCCGCATTAGGAACTTCCTTTCTCGATAACTCTACTAAACCGACTGAGGCATCGAGGCCGAGGTAATTATCCTTACCAACCCTGATTACCACATATTTTGCGTCTCTACCACTACCAGAACCTAATTCTAGAGTATTACTTGAACCCGATAAATTAAGAGTTAGCGCTCGATCAATATCCTCACGTCGTACCTCATAACTACCAAATTTATCAGCATAAAACTGCGGATTCTTGTCATAAGCGTCAACTGTTTTCTTGTTTTTATCAATTTGTTGCATATGTTTCATGTGAAACGTAAAATTTGGATTTATTGGACAGTTTTGCATGACTTTTAACTCTGTCCATCTGTTCTATCCTTATTCTTCAACACATTCTGTCAGGGACGAATATTTTCCGATTGGTTTTTACACAGTGACCAATTACCAAAAAGACGTCTTTTATCAACATATCCCCATAGTTATCCACAGTTTGGGGATAATTGAGGTTTATAGAATAAGTCTTTTTTCAGACGAAGTATAAACAAAATAAGAAATTAGTGTCGAAATACTTTCCTTAAAAATTTTCTTGTCTTTTATAAGAAAGTGGCTTAATTATATCACAGTAAATAAATTCAATAAAAAATTTGTAAAAAAAACAAAATTAAGTTATAGTGATTGAGTTGCGGGTATGGTTTAATGGTAGAACAGGTCCTTGCCAAGGATCAGATCCGAGTCCGATTCTCGGTACCCGCACCCCGAGTCGTTTATTAATTAAGTGATTGCTCCCATGGTGAAATGGATATCACAACGGTCTTCGGAACCGTTATTGTGGGTTCGAGTCCTACTGGGGGCACAAAAATAAGATGTTAAAGACTTACGAGGCAAATAGTCTAAATATCCCCGACGAAGTACTCTCTGTTGTAAAAACCTTGAAAAATAAGGGTTTTGAAGCATATCTGATTGGTGGCTGTGTACGCGATATTTTACTCGAACGCAAGCCTAAGGACTGGGATGTGACCACCGACGCTACCCCCGATGAAATTATCTCTTCATTTGAAGATACTTTTTATGAGAATAGTTACGGCACAGTTGGAGTGGTGAACGAAAAAACTAAAGATGAGACCTTAAAGGTGATTGAGGTGACTCCTTATCGTCTTGAGGCTGAATATTCGGACAATCGCCGACCTGATCACGTAACTTTCAGTAAAAAACTTGAGGATGATTTACAGAGAAGAGATTTCACCATCAACGCTATTGCTCTGGATATTAAAGTTGGCAAAACAAAAAAAGTTACTGGAAATTACCTCGATTACTATAAAGGACATGAAGATTTGCAAGCGAAAACCTTAAGGACAGTGGGGGATGCCCACGCTCGTTTCAATGAAGATGGCTTGAGAATCCTCCGAGCAGTCAGAATCGCTACCGAAATTGGCTTTGAAATTGATAAAAAGACCGAAAAAGCTATAGTTGACAACGCTTCTTTACTTGAAAACATCGCAAAAGAGCGAATCCGAGATGAGTTTATGCGGATGATTATGTCAGATAATCCCATGAAGGGCCTTGTTTTGAGCCATAAATTAGGCTTGATGCCATATATTGTGCCAGAACTGGAGAAAGCAGTAAGCATAGAACAGAGCCGATCCCATGTTTATGATGTGTTTGAACATAGTTTAAGGGCCCTACAGCATGCTTCCATCAAGAAATATACGCTGGAGATGAGGTTAGCTGCTTTGTTTCATGATATTGGTAAACCTGTTTCACGTCGCTGGAATAAGGAACAAAATATTTGGACTTTCTATGGGCATGAAGTGATTGGTGCAAAAATGGTAGAAAAGATTTTAAATGATTTAAGATTTTCAAAAAAAATAATTGAAAAAGTTGTGAAGCTAGTTCGTTGGCATATGTTTTTTGCGGACACTGAACAAATTTCATTATCGGCCGTTCGTCGAATTATTTCCAGTGTTGGTCGTGATAATATTTGGGACTTAATGAACTTGCGTGGTTGTGATCGAATGGGAATGGGCCGACCAAAAGAAAGTCCGTATCGTTTAAGAAAATATCATTCGATGGTGGAAGAAGCCATGACTGATCCGATTTCAGTTGGCATGTTAAAATTAGATGGAAAGGGAATTATGGAGACAACCAAAGAAGCGGCTGGTCCCAAAATAGGCTTTATTTTACACGCTCTTTTGGAAGAAGTGTTAGATAACCCCACCCTGAACACCGAGGAATATCTCAAGAAAAGAGCCAAAGAATTAGTAAAATTAGACGTTGCTGAATTACAAAAACTTGGTGAGTCGGGTAAAGAAGTAAAAGAAAAAGAGGAAGAAAAAAAGATTGAAGAGATTCGCAAAAAACATTGGGTGCAATAAAATTTTTCCATAAAAAATCACCCGGACCTCGGGTTTCATAGTCGGATGAAAGACGAGCTTCGAGTGATTGTTGAAGCCGTCCATATTTCAGGAAGCGAGCTTCTTTTGCGATGTGGCCAGACATCGTGCGCTAAAGAACAAATTATTTTCTTCAACGCTGATGGCTAGTTTGCAAAAGATGTTTGCTCTATTCCTTTTACGTTGGTCTGCTCTTATTATATGTCCGATAGAAAATACTGTAAAGGACAGACCTGTGGATAACTTTTTGTATCCGTCCTTTAGAAAAAGCCTTATTTATCAAGCTCTAATAGCACTGGACAATGATCACTGCCAAAAACCTCGTTTAGGATTTCAGCTTTTTTTATTTTTTCCTTCAAATTTGACGACACGAAAAAATAATCGATGCGCCAACCGACATTTCTTTCGCGGGCGAAAGTTTTCATGTCCCACCAACTATATTGTATTTTGTTGGGAAATAAATATCGAAAAGTATCAATATAATTTTTCGAAATAATTTTATCTAACCAATCTCTCTCAATTCTCAAAAATCCTGTATGATCGGAATTTTCTTTTGGTCGCGCCAAATCAATTTCATTGTGTGCGGTATTTATATCTCCGCAAAAAATAATTTTAAAACCTTTCTTTTTTAATTTTTCAATTAATTTAAAAAATTCCTCATAAAATTCTAGTTTATATTTTAAACGAGCAGGGTCTTCACCACCATTAGGGAAATAACCATTTAAAAGCACAAAATCCTTATAATAAGCCACCAAAAGGCGTCCCTCTTGGTCATATTTACTCACTCCTAGACCGTAATCTACCTTGTCTGGCTTAATTTTACTGTAAATCGCCACTCCACTATAGCCTTTTCTCATTTTCGAATGATCAAAATATGAAAAATAACCAGCGGGATTTCTCACTTCTTCAATCAACTGTTCCGGATGCGCCTTAGTTTCTTGTAAGCAAATAATATCTGGATTGAGCTCAAAAAGCTGATTCCATTTATCTTTTTTCACAATCGCCCGTAGGCCGTTTACGTTCCAGGAAATAATTTTCATTACAACCTATTTAATCAGCTTGAACCAGTTGCCAATCACGGGTAGTGGTTTCATTTCATTTTTCGAAACATTAACGATTCCAACAACCATTAAGACAATCATAAGTAAATTCCAAATATTAGAAATCATGTAAAATCTCCAGCCAAAAATTGCATTTAAAACCAGGCTACCAACTAGAGCCACGATAAACAGCCCCAATCCTTGATTAACATGATAATTTAAGAAAGCTGAACGGTTTTTAACAGCCAATAATGGAACAAAAAACAAGATGTAAGCAATAATAGCCATCGTCTTGTCGTTATTTTGGTTTTGATCTTCCATAAAATAAAAATTATTAATAACTAATAAGTCCTAATTATACCATAATATTAGCTTTTGTTGTGAAACCTCTTGTGTATATCTCGTAAGTGCTTGTCAGTCACGTGTGTGTAGATCTGAGTTGTAATAATACTTGAATGACCGAGCATGGTCTGCACTGAACGAATATCGGCTCCGTTGCTGAGTAAATCGGTAGCAAAAACGTGCCTAATCACGTGTGGGGTGACTTTTTTGGTAATTCCAGCAACCGTTGCGTATCGTTTTACAATTCGCTCAACAGAACGCCCAGTTAGTCCTTTGGCCTTAGAAGATACTTTTTTATTAGCTCGAGTCTTGTCGATAGTCACAAACAAGGCTTCTGATAAGTCTTGACGCAAAGTTAGATATTCTCTGATTGCCTTCTTAGCTTCATCTGATAAGAAAACCACTCGCACTCGACCGCCCTTTCCTCGGATAGAAAATTCATCGAGATTCAAATCCAAATCAGTATTTAATGAGCAAAGTTCAGACACACGCAGGCCCGTGGAGAAGAGAAGTTCCAAAATAGCCTTATCTCTGGCCCTTCTTTCTGGATTTTGTTCTTGGTTTGGTGCATCAAGTAATCGTCTCAATTCTTTTAAGGATATCAAGTCAATTGATCGTTCGCCCACTTTTGCAAGTTCAATATTGTCGGCCGGCAGGGAAGTGACCCCACGTCTAGCTAAAAATTTTAGGAAGACCCGCAAGGCAATTAAATAATAATTTTGTGTTTTTTTCGCCATCGTCCCACCGTCCTGAGCTCGCTCACCAAATAAATGGTAGGCTTTTGCCCCAGGCCGACGGTTTAACCAGATACGAAAATCTCGAATTCGCTCATTGGTGATATCTTTCGGGTCAGTAATTTTAGCTTGCTTGAAGAAGAAAGTTAAATAACGATTATAGCGGTCCACGGTTTTTACTGCTCGCCCCTTTTCAATTTCCAAATATTCCAAAAATTGAGTTTTAAGTTCTTGAAGGGTCATGTCGCACAATATTATAACATACTTGCAATCTTAAGTGAAATGTGCTAGACTTCTCAAATGCTTACAAAAACCAAAAAGACTAAGATTATCAAAGAAGTTGCGGTACATGATACTGATACTGGTTCAACCGACGTACAGATCGCTGTTTTATCCAAGAGAATTGATGAATTAGCTTCACATTTAAAGAAAAATCCAAAGGATAATCACTCCCGCCGAGGCTTGCTTGGTATGGTGGCCGATCGCCGAACTCATCTTAAATATTTAGAAAAGAGTAATCCAAAGCGCTACGCTTCCTTAGTCAAGAAACTCGGTCTGTAATTTTCTATTTTTTGTATGTTACAATGTAAGCACGGTCGAGGCTTATTTACTTTTTAATAATTCTTAATAATTTTTTATATGTTAATCAAACACAAAGATCAAAGAGTTGGTATTTTTATTGATACCCAAAATATTTATCACTGCGCTAAGAATTTATACGGCGCGAAAGTTAACTTTGCCCAAGTCGTCAAGGATGCTTTAGCTGGTCGCTCACTAATTCGAGCGATTGCTTATGTTATTACCACCGAAAGTGGTGATGAAAAAGGTTTTTTTGAAGCTTTAACCAAAGCTGGGATTGAAACTAAAACCAAAAATTTACAAATCTTCGCTGGTGGTGCCAAAAAAGCTGACTGGGATGTCGGTTTGGCTGTTGATGCTATCAAAATGGCGCCCAAGCTTGATACAGTTATCATCGTATCTGGCGATGGAGACTTCGTTCCTTTAGTAGAGTACTTAAAGATGAACGAGGGTTGCCAAGTCGAAGCTTTATGCTTTGGCAAAAGCACTTCAGCCAAATTAATTGAGGTCGTCGATGGTTTTACCGATCTCGATGAAAATGCTCGTAAATATTTACTCGGCTCAGTCGGAGGAAGGGGGAGATAATGATATCCAGACAGACCCCCGCACTTATCCACAGGTGCGGGGGTTTTGTGTATATGATAGGATAGTGGCGCCGTTCAAGATTCCAATTTGGAATCTTGAATCTAGCATTGACAAAGTAATTACATTGTATATACTTAAAACATATTAGAATAATCATAATAATATGAATACAACACTACAAATAAGAATAGATTCTAAAGATAAAATCGAGGCCCAAAAAATCTTCAAAAAAATGGGGATGGATCTTTCCTCTGGTATTAAAACTTTCGTCAGACAAGTAATCACTGATAGAGCAATGCCTTTCCAGGCGAGAACGGAGAATGGCTTTACACCTGAATATGAAGCAATGTTAATAAAAGAATCAGAGTGGGCAAAAAAACACGCCAAAAGATACGACAGTGTAAAGGAAATGATGGCTGACCTTAGAAAATAAAAAAACATGCCAAAAATATACCACTCGAAACGTTTTGAAAAATCCTTCAAAAAAATATTGAGATCTGGTAAATTTGATAATTATAAGTTAGATAAAATACTAATAGAGCTCGAAAGGGGAACGAAACTAGAAATAAAATACAGAGACCATCAATTAACTGGCGACATGTCACAATATCGTGAATGTCATGTGGAAAATGATCTTTTACTTATCTATGAGGTATCTAAATTAGGAAATTATATAGAGGTAGTAGATATTGGAAGTCACTCCGACCTATTTGGTTAAAACTTTATTTTATGCTACTCTAATTTTATCTATTTATTAATCGATTTGTCTCGAGATAAGCAGTTTAGAACAACAAGTTCTGACCTGAAATCTAGAGATAAATCTAATTTAGTATAAAAGTAACATGATAAAGAAAGAGTTTTCGGTGGATCTTAATGGGCGCAAATTAAGCGCCGAGTTTAGTGATTTAGTAGAGAATGCACACGGATCGTTGATTTTACGTTATGGCAATACGGCTATTTTGGCCACAGCGGTAATCAGTAAAGATAAAATCGACAAAGATTATTTACCTTTAACTGTTGACTATGAAGAAAAATTCTATGCTTCCGGACAAATTTTAGGTAGCCGTTTTATGAAACGCGAGGGTAAGCCATCTGATGAGGCTATTTTATCTGGCCGCGTTGTGGATCGAACTATTCGACCATTGTTTGATCAATGGATTCGAAACGAAATTCAGGTGGTGGTGACTATTCTTTCTATTGATCAAGATGATCCAGATGTTTTGGCGGTTATCGCAGCTTCGTTGGCCTTGGGTGTCTCTAAAATCCCATTCCACGGCCCGGTGTCAGCAATTAGAATTAGTAAACACAAAACCGATGGCTTTGAAATTAACCCTACATACACCGAAAGAGAAAACGAAAATTTTGAGCTTGATTTAATTGCTTGTGGTAAAGATGGAAACATCAACATGATTGAATTAGGCGGTGATGAAGCTCAAGAAAGTGTCATTATTGAAGCGATGAAAAAAGCCTCGGAGGAAATTGAGAAATTAAATACTTGGCAAAAACAAGTGATTGCTGAATTTGGAGTACCAAAAATTAAACTAGAAGCGCCGGTAATGCCAGAAGAAATAAAAAATCTTTTTACGACTGAACTTGAACCGAAATTAGAAAGCTATGTCATGAGTGGAATTCCTGGTGGTTCAAAAATAGGGGAGATCATGGATATTTGGATGAATTTGGCCAAAGAGAAACACCCTGACATCAAATCTTCTTTTGCGGAACATCTTTTTGAAGAAAAAGTTGATGCCCTGATTCATGAGCAAGCTTTGAAGAATAACAAGCGTGCCGATGGCCGAGGAATTGATGAAATTCGACCTTTATTTGCCCAAGCGGGAGGTATTTCACCAATCTTGCACGGTTCGGGAATATTTTATCGTGGCGGAACCCATATTCTGACCGCTCTGACTTTGGGCGGACCAAGTGACGCTCAAATTATAAACGGTATGGAAGAAAGTACAGATGCTAAAAAATTCATGCATCATTATAACTTTCCACCGTATTCAACAGGAGAAACTGGAAGAATGGGTGGAACTAACCGCCGCATGATTGGCCACGGCGCCTTGGCGGAAAAAGCTTTGCAACCAATGATTCCAAAAACAACCGATTTTCCCTACACTATTCGCCTGGTATCCGAAGCAATGTCGTCTAACGGCTCCACCTCAATGGGTTCAGTGTGTGCTTCAACTATTGCCTTGATGGATGGTGGAGTACCAATTAAATCACCGGTCGCTGGTATTGCCTCTGGCTTGATGATGGATGAAAAAGGAAATTACAAAGTTTTAACTGATATTCAAGGTCCAGAAGATCACTATGGTGATATGGATTTTAAAGTCGCCGGTACCAAAAATGGTGTGACCGCGATTCAGATGGACGTGAAAGTTTCTGGTGTGCCGATTCCAGCACTCGCTGAAGCTTTCGAAAAAGCAAAAATGGCTCGCTTAAAAATTCTCGACGTGATTTTGAAAGAAATTGCTGAACCAAGAAAAGATATTTCTGTAAACGCTCCTAAAATTGTGGTCTTGAAAATTAAACCTGATCAAATCGGTGGAGTGATCGGCTCAGGTGGAAAGGTGATTAAAGAAATCAAAGAAAAAACTGGGGCCGATATTGATATTGAAGATGATGGTACGGTTTATTGTACCGGTAAAGATGGTAGCGCCGAAAAAGCGAAAGCGATCATCGAGGCCATGACTCATGAATACAAACCGGGGGAGAGATATGAGGGAACCGTGACCAAGATCGCTGAATTCGGGGCTTTTGTCCGACTTCAAGGAGACACTGAAGGTCTAGTGCACGTTTCAGAAATTGCACCCTTCCGAGTAGAGAATGTTAATACCGTCTTGAAAGTTGGTGATAAGGTACCAGTCGTGGTGAAAGAAGTTGATCCAGAAAGAGGCCGCATCGGCTTATCAATAAAGATGGCTGATCCAAATTTTGCCAAGAAACCTGTTGATCCAAAATTAGGGAAATAAAAATTCTTTGTATTTCGAGATATATTCCCTGGCTGAAGATTGGAAAAATAATTTAAGCTACTTTAAAAAGTTGGGTTAATTCCAGTTTGGGATTAATCATAATCTGGCGATAGAACCATGGGGCAAGGGTGGCGGCAAAGAAAATATTTCCGCCAAGATGACGAAGCGTGAAAGGTATTTGACCAATAAAAGCCTCGATGAAACCAGTACCAAATAAAAGCGGCCCCATCAAGACCCCGGTTATCAAATCAAAGAAAATGGTCCCAATAATACTCACAATAATAAAGTTTCTAGCTGATGCTGGACGGCTTTTTAAAAAATAAGCACCAATGATACCAACTAAACCATAGGTAATCGCGGTAATAATGGTCCAACTACCAACCTTGCCCATAATTAAGTCCAGTAAAACAATGGAAAGTGCTCCATACAAACCACCAGCCCACACACCATAAGCCTTGGCTCCGGCTAACTCTGTCGCCATTAATGGTGAGACATTCCACAAACCTAAAAAGGGGGAGAGTAACCGAAAAGCAAGTGTGCCCAAAAAACCTATAGCATATTTTGGTAAACCAACCAAGGTCTGTTCAATTGAATTTTTCATATTATCAATCAATCTTACCACAAAACACGGATACAAAAAAATGAAAATCGACCGAAGATTGGGCAAACAGCAAAATTCATATATAATATAGGAAGATATGCCCCCCGATGAAAACAAAACTAATTCTAATTTCAGTCCATTAAAAGTGGGGATTGATCCGATTTTCAAAAATAGTCAAACTAAACCCGAGCCAGCGGTTAGTAATAGCGCTTTTGGTGTATTAAATAATCAACAATATACGCCGGCAGCTAGTCCGGTACCAAATCCCGCCACTTTGCCCCCCAACCAAAATACCTTTCGGCAAAAGTCATTAATTCGAACTTACAAGGGAGATATAGAATCAACAGTTCGGTCCGACCATGTTTCTTCGGTTAATATTGCCATTGCTGAAAATGAAAAAATGCGAGGAAAATTGGAGTCAGGCGAAGTGGTTAATATTCAAGCAGAAAACACGGCGGAATATTCCAAAAGCAAAATAATTATTTTTGTTAGTTTGATTTTGGTAGTTGTGGCCATAATTGGTGTCGGCATTACTTTCTTTTTAAAAAACAAAACAGATAATTCAACAGTTGTTACTCAAGCCCTACCTTCTTTAATTACTACGGAATATAAAGATGAATTAAACTCCACTGGTCTAAACAAAAACCAATTCATAACCTCCATCTCGGCTAAATTAAACGACATCAGAATTCCAGTAAATAATTTTTATAATACCTATATCACCACTGGAACTAGTACTACCAAAAAGTTGATTACTGCTCAAGAATTCGTCACACTGTCTGGACTTAGAATGCCTGACCAAATCAAAAGAACCCTTTTGCCAGATTTTATGGTGGGGATGTTTTCTCTAGATAAAAACTTACCTTTTGTAATTTTTAAAACTTCCTATTTCGAAAATACCTTCGCTGGCATGTTATCCTGGGAAAAAGATTTGGAAAAAGATTTTCAGGTTCTATTCCGTCTTAGTGGTCTCACGAGTGGGGGTTTATTAGCCGACCTTTCTCCCACAATCGCCAAAAAATTTGAGGATAGTGTGATAATAAATAAAGATGTACGGCTACTTAGGGACTCTGAAGAAAATATGGTTTTACTTTACAGCATTCTGGACAAGGATACCCTAGTCATCACCACCAGTGAAGAAGCTTTCAGGGCTTTGGTAGATCGATTGAACAAGGAAAAAAGCTTAAAAAGATAGGGGTTAAGTTATCCACAGTTGTGTTTATTATTTAGTTCTGGGATACTTATAAGTATATAAATAATGACCATTGAAGAAATGGAAAAAGATGAAAGATACAAGTGGATACAAAAAATTATTGGAAGTAGAGAAAGCAAAATTAGTAAGAGAATTGGAAACGGTCGGACGAATCAATCCAGAAAATCCGAAAGATTGGGAGGCGACGGAGACCAATCTGGATGCCGATTCAGCGGATGAAAATGAAGTAGCAGATGAGCTTGAAGAGTTTGAGGGAAATTCTGCAGTCTTGAAACAATTAGAAGCTCAGCTAATTTCAGTTGAGGGCGCTTTGCAAAAGATAGAAGATGGAACTTACGGTCAGTGTTCTGTTTGTGATGAAAATATTCCTGAAGATAGATTGAAGGCTAATCCGGCGGCCCTAACTTGTATAGAGCACAGTAAATAGGTGAGGAGGTATCATAGCAAGAAAAAAGTTTAAAAATAAATAAAATGTCGTTTGCGAAAACTTACAGTGCGCAGCCGAGTGTTTTGGGTGCGAAAATAATTGATGTTGAAGTGGATATTTCCAAAGGTTTAAATGCATTCACGGTAGTTGGTTTGGGAGATAAAAGTGTTGAAGAATCTAAAGATCGCATGGCCTCCGCAATAAAAAATTCTGGATTCAAATCACCGAAACAAAGTAATCAAAAGGTTGTAATTTCTCTCGCGCCGGCCGATCTTCGAAAAGAAGGGCCGGTTTTTGATTTGGCGATGGCGATGGCATATTTACTGGCGAATGAAGAAATATTTTTTGAGTCAGAGAATAAATTATTCTTAGGTGAACTTTCACTAGATGGACAATTAAGAAGAATCAGTGGAGTATTGCCGGCAGTAGCCGAGGCCAAGCGCCGTGGTTTTACTGAAGTTTATTTACCAAAAGACAACGCCAGAGAAGCCGCCTTAATTTCAGATGTTTCAATTTTTGGAGCTGAAAGTTTAGAAGAAATTGTTGGACATTTTTCAATTAAAGAGAGTAAGATTAAATCTCAATCAAAAACACAAACTGAACGGTTAGAAATAGAAAACAACATTGATTTTAGTGATGTAGTAGGGCAAGAAGGCGCCAAAAGAGGACTAGAGATCGCGGCGGCTGGCGGCCACAATATCGCGATGTACGGCCCGCCTGGCACTGGCAAAACAATGTTAGCCAAAGCTTTTTCTGGAATCTTACCGCCCTTATCATTTGAGGAGGTCATTGAAATTACGAGCATTCATTCCGTAGCCGGAACACTGAAAGGCGACCTGGTTAGCACGCCGCCAGTTCGCTCGCCTCACCACACAGCATCTTACGTCTCACTGGTCGGCGGAGGTTCAATTCCTAAACCCGGCGAAGTTACTTTGGCCCACCGCGGAGTATTATTTCTTGATGAATTTCCTGAATTTGATAAAAAAGTTTTAGAGACTTTACGTCAACCACTCGAGGAACGTGAGATAAGCATTTCAAGAGCTCGCGGTTCCATTACCTTCCCGGCGAATTTTATTTTAATTGCCGCGATGAATCCGTGTCCTTGTGGAAATTATGGTTCAAAAACCAAGGAATGCATTTGCCGAGCCCTCGATTTATTAAAATATCAAAGAAAAATTTCTGGTCCAATTATGGATCGCATTGATATGTGGGTCGAAGTTTCTCAAATAAATCATACTGCTTTATCTGGACAAAAAAGTGATGGCCAAAATAAACAAAATCCAGAAATTCGCAATAGAATTTCTCAAGCTAGACTGAAACAGAAAAACCGTTTTGTTAGTTTAAAAAGAAACATCAAAACCAACAGCGAGATGAACTCGAAGGATATTTCGAACTTAATCGACCTATCAAAGGAAGTGAAGGATATTTTAGATAAATCGGCAGTTAAGTTGGCTTTGTCCGCCAGGGCTTACCATCGGGTAATAAAACTAGCCCGCACCATCGCGGACCTGGAACAAAAAGAGAATATTGAATTACCACACATTTTAGAGGCTCTACAATATCGGCCAAAAAATTAGCTTATCTTTCTGGTGCAGACATCTTAGCTTCTAGGTTACTTATTTCCATTTCCTTGCTAATTTTTTCTTGTTTCAATCTAGTTATCTCTACAGATACCAAACGAGTTTCTATATCGCAATCCTCAATGATTCTTTTTTTTATGACTATCTCTCCTTCTCCACCCATAATTTCTTGATTTAGATCTCTTGTACTTTTTAAGACCTCTGATTTATGATTGGAAACATCCTCGGTTACAACATTCAAGCTTTGATATGTTTGTGTTAGACGATCACTTTCTCTTTTTTTTGAGTCAATGGTTTTATCCGCCCCCAATGCGTTTTTCCTTAATCTATCAACCTCGAGTTGCGCCCGGTCTAGTTCTGTTTGCAACCTAGCAATTTTTTGTTGAGCGCCAGAAATCAAAATATTAATTTGCTCCTTTTTTGTTTCTGCGTCAGCTGTTTCACGATGCAGAAAGTCTAATTTGGCCTTAATTTTTTCAGCTTCAGACCTGGTTGAAGAAACTCTGCGCTCATGAACCAACACCTGATCTTTTAGATAACCAGCTCCACCTTCCTTTTTTTTAATTTCTCTTGAAATATCAAAAACTTCCTTTTCTACTTGTTCTTTTTTTCTCTTTAAAACTGTCAGTTTTTGCTCTTTTCCTTGTATTTCTCTGACTAAAATTTCAAGCTGATGTTTCTGGCGGTTGATCTCTTGTTGTGTGTTAATCCGAGACTGTTGCCTCTGAATAGATTTAATGTGCTCTGTTTCTCTTTGCGCGTCTTCTCTCCTTTTTTTAATTTCATCATCATGACTGTGAGTAGATGAATTATTGCCGGACTGATTCTTTCCATATAACATCAGACTATTATACCCTGAATCAAAAGATTATTAAAATGGATTTTTAGCACCACGAATTTCAAAATGGAGGTGTGGGCCAGTAGAATTTCCTGTGTTTCCAGAATAACCAATAAGTTGCCCTTTGGTAACCGTTTGACCAACCAAAACGACTGTTTTGTTCATATGACCATAAATGGTTTGGGTATTATTTGGATGCTTAATCGCCACATAATCACCATAACCACCATTCCAGCCAGAGTTTTTGCTGATTAGGACAGTTCCATCAGCAGCGGCGTAAAGTGGTGTACCGACTGGCATACCATAATCTACAGCATTGTATCCGTGTAATCCTTGGGTTTTCGTACCCCCCACGAACGGTTTTTGATAATAACCGCCGTAATCAGGGGCGTTGTTTGATCCTTTAATTAGTTTACTTGCACCACTACTTGAAACAGATGGCCGGATAGATGACGAAACTTGGCCGTCTGGAATCATAACCTCCTGCCCAACAATTAATTTATCTGAAATTTTTAAATCATTAAACAGAGCGATTTCTTCAATGTCTCCCCCATATTTCTTGGCGATAATGTTTAGTGTATCGCCTTTAACCACAGTGTGTAAAACGCCGGACATTGGTAAAATAATTAAGGTCTGTCCCACCTGAAGAGCGGAACCTTTGGTTAGATCGTTAGCCCACAAAATGGTGTTGGTCGAAACATCAAACATTTCGGCAATCTTAGCAAGGCTGTCACCACTTCGAACAATATAAACACTGATTTGGTCGCTAGAAATAACAGCTTTTTCTGGAGCATCATTTGACGGGCCAACTTCTGGTAACAAGGCTTCGTTGTTAACAATTATTGCGTCACTGACAATTGTTGGCGATGGGTCGGTTGTGTTGGCCGCCATCAGCAGTGGCATTGTTTGGGGAGAAGTAGAATCTATATAAGTTTCAGCTTCGGCGGAAACTTCTTGACCCGAAAACATTTCCCCAAAAAAAGAGAGGATGCTGGCCTGAGAAAGAGTTGGCGTCAACAAGATAGTAAAAATTAGGACGGAAACAAAAAAAGACTTTCTAACTGAAAGCCGGTTGTGCCCGGATATTTTAGTATTATTTTTAAAATCCATAATCGAGGTAGTTGCCAAGACAGAAAATCAGTCAAAATAAGGAAAATGGAGATTAGGACAAGTGAACTACCTACCAAATCAGAATAGCAAAAAATGGCCCTAAAATCAATAAATGAGTGATTTAACTGTGGATATCTTTATTAGCTTTTTGGCCTAAAATAAGGCTTTTTTCGCTATGTGAGACTGATAAGATGTGTTATAGTGTGTGGATGACGGACGAACATGCCAAAAATTACCACTTGACAGGATTAAACGAAAAGCAAAAAGAGGCAGTTTTACACCAAAACGGCCCTCTTTTAATTTTGGCAGGGGCGGGGGCGGGCAAAACCAAAACAATTACCACTAGGATAATGCACTTAATTAAGTCCGGAGTCGAACCAAAAAATATCCTGGCAATTACTTTTACCAATAAAGCGGCCAAAGAAATGCGCGAACGAATTATGACCGCCTTAGAAAAAGACAATGGTTTAAAATCAAATTATTATACAGAAAAGCCGTTCGTTAGCACTTTCCATGCCCTCGGGGTGCATATTTTGAAGGAAAATGCCCGCGAAATTGGTCTAACTAGGCACTTTTCCATTTTTGATAAAGGTGATTCGCAAAAAACAGTTCGCGATATCGTCCGCGACCTAGGTTTAGATCCAAAACAGCACGAGCCTAATAAATATTTGAATATTATTTCTCGTGAAAAAGGCAACTTAAAAACGGTTGAGGATTTTTTGGAATCTATACGCGGACAGAACACCACCAGTCAACACGAGTTAATTGGCCAAATTTGGTCGGCTTATGAAAAAAAATTAAGGGAAGAAAAAGCTCTTGATTTTGATGATTTACTACTTAAAACTTATAAATTATTAAAAAATAAGCCTGAAATTTTACAAAAATACCAGCAAATCTGGCCTTACATTCACGTGGATGAATACCAGGACACCAATCAAGTACAGTATATGATCACAAAATTATTGGCGGAAAAAAATCGAAACATTTGTGTGGTGGGGGACATCGATCAAAATATTTACAGTTGGCGCGGGGCAGATATTAAGAATATTTTAAACTTTGAAAAAGATTATCCGGAGGCCAAAATTGTTTTGCTGGAAGAAAATTATCGTTCGACACAAAATATTTTAGCTGTCGCGAATGCTGTTATCAAAATTAATACGAATAGAGTCGAAAAAAACCTTTTTACCAAAAATGCTGAGGGTGAAAAATTGACCATGTACACGGGATTTAACGAAAATGAGGAAGCTCATTTTATTGCCAATAAAAGTAAAGAATTAATAGAATCTGGTATTGAGGCCAGAAATATCGCGGTCTTATATCGAGCGAATTTCCAATCGAGAGCAATTGAGGAGGCTTTTTTAACCAAGAGTGTACCGTATCAAGTGTTAGGAACTAAGTTTTTTGAACGAAAAGAAGTCAAAGATGTTGTTTCCTTTTTACGCGCAGGTTTGAACCCAGAAAGTTTGACAGATATAAAAAGAATTATCAACGTGCCGGCCAGGGGGATTGGTAAAGTTACCATTTTAAAAATATTCAGCGATGAAAGAAATGGTTTGCCGGCGACAATGAAAATAAAAATAAACCAGTTTTTTAATTTACTGAAAGAGATAGGTAAAGTAGCTTTGGAAAAAAGACCATCGGAAGTTATTCAATATATAATTAAGGAAAGTGGAATTGAAAATGAATTACAAAACGGTAATGATGAAGACAAGGAAAGGCTGGAAAATATGCGCGAATTAGCTACTTTGGCAATCAAATATGATTATTTACCGATCGGCGAAGGGATTGAGAAACTAATTGAAGAAGCAGCGCTAGCGACCGATCAAGATAGTTTGGAAAAAAATGAAAATGCTGTAAAACTGATGACTGTTCACGCTTCAAAAGGTCTTGAATTTGATTATGTGTTTATTACTGGGCTAGAAGAAGGCTTGTTTCCACACGAGAGAATGAATGCTGTGAAAAATAAAGAGGATGGGGAGGAAGAAAGACGACTGTTTTACGTCGCCCTAACTCGCGCTAAGAAAAAAATATTTCTTACCAACGCTAATAGTCGCACCATTTTTGGTTCAGCTCAGGTTTGCATACCCTCACAATTTATTTCGGATATAGGCGAAGAATTTTTAGAAACTGATGAAACGTTTGAATATCGGGAGAAAATAATATATCTTGAATTGTAATGACAAATATACCCGCCAAAAAATCGCTCGGTCAAAACTTTTTGAAATCCAAGGTGGCTTTGTTGAAGATGGTAGAGGCTGGTGAAATCAGCGGAAAAGACACAGTTCTCGAAGTTGGGCCTGGAAAAGGTGTTTTAACCGAAAAACTTTTGGAGAAAGCTGGAAAGGTAATTGCTATAGAAAAAGATCATCGCCTAATCGAATTATTACAAGAAAAATTCGCGACTGAAATTGCTGATAGTAAATTAGTTTTATTAAATCAAGATATTTTAGATTTAGGTCTGAAGGATGTTCCTAAGCCATACAAAATCATTGCCAATATTCCATATTATATTACTGGGCAGTTTTTACGAAAGTTTTTGGAAATAGATTCGCAGCCAGAAAGAATAATTGTAATGGTGCAAAAAGAAATTGCTCAGAGGATTATGGCGCATGATAAAAAAGAGAGTTTACTATCTATTAGTGTGAAAGCTTATGGTCAACCAAAAATGATTATGAAAGTGGGGAAGGAAAATTTTTCCCCAGCGCCAAAAGTTGATTCAGCAATTTTAGCGATTTGTAATATTTCCAAAAATTTATTTACAGAAAATAAGATAGAAGAAAAAAAGTTTTTCGAAATCCTTCACGCCGGCTTTGCTCACAAACGAAAAATGCTTCTAGGAAACTTAAAATCCGTGACAGACAAAAACCTAGCGGCGGTTTTCACCACGCTAGGTTTGTCGGAAAAAATTAGGGCTGAGGATTTGTCTTTAAATAATTGGGTTCAATTAATAAAACTACTCTAGACCCAGCACTACAATCATAATTAATCCCATCCAACTGTGGTCATTGGATCATCTCCTGTATAAGGAATCATATCACCAGTGGGTTGATTTACCCCTGGACCACCACCACCCCAAGTGGATGGATCAAAAGCATCACTCCAACCAGAACCACTTGAGCTACCACTACTGTCGGAACCATCGCCGGTCAAAACACTGGTATCAACAGACCCCCAACCATCATTGTTTGTGCCAGGAGGAGTTTCACCATTTTGTGGTGGTTGGCCACTTAACACCTGCAATAAAACTTGTAACAAGCTCGCGGTATCATTCCCATTTGCACTGCTATTATCACCGCAGACACCTGTTTCGCTCATCTCAATTACATTACCGATAAACATAGAACCCCCTTGTCCATCAACACATCGTGGATAAGCGGGTATTGCCGTTCCAAGAACAGCATCACCAACTTGTGGTACCTGGCCCGTAGACATAAGATAACCAGGCATCGAACCAGAAATTAAACTGATCGAACTGCCACTACTATTACTACCACTATTACCACCAAATATAGATCCAAATGGATCATTCTCTCCTTGCACAATAGAACTAATCATTGAACCAGAGGAACTATTGCTAGGACATTGACCAAGTTTAAAAAATGGCATTGGGGCATAAACTAAAGGATTGGGATCAGTATCACACATTCCAACCTCAGTAACTCTTCCACCGAACCATGGTGCACCAGAACTAGAAGACGCCGGGCTGGCTGGTGGTGTGCCAGCTGGTGGAGCAGCCGCTGGGGGTGCAGATGCTGGAGGTTCTGATCCAGCTGGTGGTTCTGAACCTGTAGCTGAAGGATCGGTATTCCATGGTTCAGTTGCGGCTTGACCAACGGTAGCCATACAGTTTGCTGTTTGGGTAGTAGTTCCAGAGGTTACTGTCACTGTAGCTGTCTTTGCGCCAGAGCTATAATACGTTTTTTGAAATACTTGACTTGAAGAATAAACTCCGTCTCCAGACCAAGAATAAGTATAAGTACCATTACCTCCACTTGGTGTTGCCGACCAAGTTATTGGGTTACCAGACTGGGCATAGGTTGGACTAGCAGAACAACTAACTAGCAATGATGAGGTGGCGGTCGAGTTATATGGTGTAGTGGTAGAGGCAACAATACCGGTGGTAGTTCCATTGTTATATGGTGTAGTGGTAGAGTTTTGGGCGCCTATTATATTGTTGTTTGGTGTAGTGGTCGCTACTGTTGGTTGTACCACTACAGCGTTACAGCTAGTTGTTTCCGTATCTGAACCAGAGGTTACCGTTACAGTTACTGTTTTGTTTCCGACAGAGCTATAAGTCTTGGCAAAGACGGGGACATTAGAGGAAGTAATCTCGTTACCAGACCAAACATAACTATAGGTACCAGTCCCACCAGAAGCTGTGGCGATCCAAGCAAGAGAACTGCCAATATTTACTGGTGAGGGGGCAGCGAAACAAGAGATCGATAGATCCTCACCATTATTATTATCATTTATATTACTTTTTTGGACAGAAACAGAATCGGTGACGGTGCCGTTAGGACCAGTACAAGTGATTCTGAATGTTTCTGAAGCATTAGCTGAGAAACTTTGTGAGCCAGAAAGGGGCTTAGAGGATCCAGTTAGGGGATTCGAACAAGAAGTAACGTTTGTTGAAGTCCAGGAAAGGGTAATGGTTCTAGCTGAATTAATTACTAAAGTATTATCTTGGCCATTGATTTTTATATCAACTGTTGGAGTTAAATTACCAGCTTGAACTATTGTGCCGCCAGGGCAACCGAATGACGCCCGAGCATTGGCCGCATTAGTTGGGGTAGTGAGCTGTAGACTCAACATAAAATCGATAAACTGGCAGGCATTCATTGATGGACCAGCTGAGGTGGTTGGGGTGGGGGTAGTAGTTGTTGTTACTGGTGGAGTGGTCCCTGAAGCACTAGTACTGCCTGTGCTTTGGGGGGTACCAACAGAATCTGCGGTGGTCATGACTCCAATTAGCAGGTTAAGTTTGGTCCTAGTGAGCTTGCCGACAACACCGTTGCCGGACGTTAGCCCCGCTGGAGCCAAAATAGCATCACTATACTTGTTTTGAAATTTGATAACCGCATTTTTAGTTAGTTGTCCAAAATAGGTGGTCTCTTGCCCAGGAGAACCGGCACCAGTAGAAGTAATTATTGTGGAGGTGTCAGCATTCAGAACTTTTTGAAGCTCTTTGACATCAGAATCGGTATATCCCATCATTAAATCCATAGTAAAGGAAAAACCAGGGGTAACGACGGCGCTTAGGCTTCCAATGTTTTGGGCTTCGACTTTATTAAAAAAAGAGATGAAACCAAAGACTGAAACCACAAAGATAGACAAAACAATAAAAAATACTTTTTTGTCATTTTTAATACTATAAATCATTTTAAAAATAAATTAATAATAGTTAATAAAGATGTAAAGGTTGGACAACTTTTACCAACAAATTATACCATAAACTCAAATAATAAACACAACCTATGTCCAAAGTTTGTTTTCTGGCCGATTTTTGATATGATTTAACTAGTTATGTATAAATATTTACCTTCTAAAAAATTCCAACTAATTATTCTTTCGCTTTTGATCGTTCTTGGTTTAATTTATTTTTTAAATTACATTTCTAAAACAGAAAAGGTCGTAGTTAAAACACCTCTAATTAAAGAAATTGATCCAAAATTGTCTGCTCTCATGGACCAAGATGCCGATGGAGATAAATTAAAGGATTGGGAGGAATCATTGTGGAAAACTGACTCACAAAAAATAGACACGGATGGAGACGGGACAAATGATGGCGAAGAGGTGGCCCTCAGTCGTGATCCACTCAAGCCAAACACTGCAAAAAATAACGAGGTGCCAACAGACAAAATAAGTCCGGAGGTAGCAGATAATCGAGAAAAAATTACCGAGGACTTTAGTCAACTAACAACCACTGAAAAAATGAGCCGTGAGCTGTTTCTCCAGTACATTGCCAGTGTTCGAGATGGTTCTCCACTAACTGATACTGAGATCCAAAATATCGTCAACAATACCTTGTCCTATGTACCATCAATTACTTTTAAAACTTACACCTCAAAAGATCTTTCCACTTCCCTCACCAACGACAATGAAACCTATCGAGTTTATAGTAATGCAATAGCTAAAATTATTCTCCAAAATTTAGTTACCGAGACTGAAACGGTCGACGAAATTATTGCTGATACGGCCAAATTAAATACTCCACAAAAACAAGCAGAGCAAATGGGTGAAATTTTTAAACGTTTTGACCCCTTGATTGCCAAAAACAAAAGATCTGTGGATGAATTATTAAAAGTAACAGTTCCTCAATCTTTCTTGTCCGAACATTTAGGACTATTAAATGCTTGGCAAGAAATTTATGAGAGTTTGGATTTAATGCAACAATCGACCAACGATTTAATTATTTTAGTTATATTAAATAATAATTATCCGCTTAGTATTCAAAATCTTTCTAAAGCAACGTTGGAAATGACAAAAGAAATATACACCAAAAAAATTATCTATACTGGTGATAAAAACTTTGGTAATTATCTTTTTAATGTTAAAATACCTGGTAAATAGTCATGTCAAATCTAATCAAAAAAAATAATCTCTTCTTCTTAATTATTCTAGTTCTATTTTCTTTTTTTCATATAACAAATTACGCACTCGCAATTGAAGTCGAAGATGACGTAGTAAGAGACAACACTGGAGATATCATCGACCTCAACACCGAGGCCAATGCAACCCTAAATAGAATCGATATTGATACAACTACCATCATAGAAAAGGAATTAATAATGATTGAAAAGTTGGTGGAAATTTCTGAGCGTTTAGCTGGAACCATGCCTGGAGCACAAATGGATAATATAAAAGCCAGCCAGGAGATATTTACCATCAGACAGCTTTTATGGCAAATGATTCAGGAAATCATAACCTGGATGAACACAGTCTCTGGAGGTGACCCAATTTTTATCATTAATACCGGACTTTATTTCTCCTCCACCACCGATGGTTTAATTAATGGTTTTGTGGGTGAGGAATCCGATCCCGCCCTAGATGGAGTATGCGAACCTTTTAAAGACGAAGTTAAACTTGGAATCGGGTCGCAGTATCAGACGTTTGAAAAACAAATTGAATGCGAGTTCGAGGATCCAGAACAAATGCAAACCTTTACCAGTGGTGATTTTACTAATGGTGGAGGTTGGGGTAGTTGGTTAAGTATTACAACAATACCCCAAAACAACCAGCTTGGGACCATGATTATCGCCCAAAAAGAACTTGACCGAAGAATTGAAGAAAAAAAAGAAGAACAAACACTTGAAGCTAATTGGGGTGATGGTTTTATGTCTTTAAAAGACTGTGAAACCAACGCCGCCAGCTCCGACCCAGACCGAAACTATGATGGTTGTGTCACCCAAACCCCAGGATCAGTCTTGGCCAACAAAATGAACTGGGCGGATACCAGCGCAATGCGACAACTTGAATTAGCTGATAATTTCAATTCAATTTTCTACATCATGGGAATAGAGGCGGGTGCTAATAAATACTTTTCTGATCCAAACGCCAGACAAGACTCAATTTCCACGGAGGGAATAAACAGTAATCAGCTAGTGGGGAGTAATATTGGTAGCTCATATACCGAATATATCACTTACATAAACTCTCAACGCCAACAAACTAATCCGACACCAACAATCTCACCGAATAACTTTGACGGCGATTCACAACCAAACAGTCTTGATTCTGACATGGATGGTGATGGGATACCAAACACAACCGACCCAGACGATAATCAGGACGGCACAAACGACGCCCCTGGACAATATTTTTGTACTATTAATTTCAGCCAACTTATAGGATCTGGTGGGTCTTTAAACCAGAACCTAGCCAATGAGATGATCGCTTGTCAAATCACCGTCGAGCTTGGTAACTGGGGGGCACAAGGAAATCTCTTGAGTTTATTTAATGGTACAATTTCGGCCTTTGAAGTTTCTACCTGTAATCAGACAGTAAAAAATTCAACCATTTCTCAAATTAATGGAACCTATACAGGGGTCAGTAGTCTCATTTGGAATAAGCCACAGACAACTAACGACTCGAATTTAAGTTCAAATAATATAAACACTCTGAACGCTGCTCAAACAGCTTTGGCTACCAGCCCAACCAGCCCAGCAACATTAAGTTTAATCACTAGCTTAGCCTCTAACCCAAATTTTCACACCGCTTATAATGTTACAGAATTTTCTGCTGGTGGAATAAAATATGGACAAATTCAGTCGTGGATAAACGGACAAGTAACCGCTGCTGAATCCACTAGTTGTAATGTAAACACAGGTAGTTTGGTAAATTGGGGGATTATTTAGGTGTCAATAAAAACTATTTGTGTTAAAATAAAAGGAGCTTGCCAAAGTTTCATTTAACTATGTCCAAACTTTCTCACAAAATTATTATTTCTGTTCTTCTAGCAGTGGTGCTTTGGGGTGGCATAGGTGGAATATATTTTGCCTACGCTCAAAGTACATCATCCAGCTGGAGTGTTGGTTGGGATACAACTAAAGGAACATTGAAAAATTTATTCGGCGGTGATGCACTTGGTATTGCTGGTGAATTTTGGGCTGGAAAAGCTATGGGCGTAATGGCTGATTTGCTTTTGTTTATCCTGTCTGCCCTAAGCTCTCTACTAACGATAGTCGCTAATATTTTTGACAAAGTGATTTATTTCTCTTTATATCAGGTTAATACCTACATACCAATAACTGAGTCTGTTAAGGAGGTATGGGGGATGATTAGAGACACCCTTAATATATTTTTTATTTTTATACTAATTTGGATTTCTATTAAAACCATACTTGGTTTATCGGGTGGAGAAACTAAGAAACTCTTAGCGATGGTGGTAGTATCAGCTTTATTTATAAACTTCAGCTTGTTTATTACTAGAGCGGTTATAGATGCCGGAAACCTTGTAGCAGATGGTATATATAAAAGTGTAATAGCAGAAAACGCGACACCTCCAAATACAAATACTGGTTTAGTTGCTACAAGCTATCTGAGCGGTGCGTTAATAAAAAACTTAGGCTTGAGTTCACAATACACACCAGCAAAGGGTGGAACAAGGGGGCCAGAAATGTTACTTAGCGTGGTTAAAATAATAACCGCTTCTATCGCTCTTTGGGCATTTTTACAGGCAACATTATTATTTGTTGTTAGGTTGGTTAGTTTTTTTATTCTGATGGCTCTGTCTCCAATTGGTTTTATTGGTAAATCAATACCTTATATGAAAACACACGCAGATAAATGGTGGTCTACATTAATAAATCAAGCAATGGTGGCGCCAGTTTTCTTGTTTATGATTCTTTTGGTAATTAAACTAGGAAAAATTTCTGCTTTTCATCAAAGCTCCAGCGGTAATGAATTAGATTTTACGGTATATTTTAATTTTATTATGATAATTGCCATGATGATTGCTGCCGTAAAATTAACAAAAACATTTGCCGGGGAGTTAGGTAATATTGGTATGAACCTGGGCGGGAAGATGCTTGGGGCTGGACTCGGTTTAGCAATCGGAACAGTCGCTGGTGGTGCAGCCTTCGCGGCGAGAAATACGGCAGGACGAGGGGCAGCAGCTTATTTAAATACAGACAAAGGAAAAGACTTACGAGCACGAGCAGAAAGTGGGGATACTGCGGCTAGAATGCAATTAGCAACGCTCGACCGGGCCTCAAAGGCAACCTATGATGTTCGAAACTCAAAGATGGTAAGTAAGACTGCCGGCTTTATTGGTGACAAGGCGGGTATAAAGATGAACGTCGGAAAAGGAAGTGGTGTTTACAGTAAGGATGGAAAAGCGACCGGTTATGCCGGCCAAGCAAAAACTGAGCAAGAGGCAGAAAATAAAAAATATAATGAAATTGCCAAGTCTGTCAGCGACCAAGAGAAAAAAGATGCTCAAAATTTAATAACAACAAAGACCGCCAGCGCCCTACAAAGCAATCAAGCTCACACTGATGCCGAAAATAAAATAAAATCGTTGACAGACGTTTCGTCCCATAAGGACATGATAGATGCCCAGAAAGAAATTGACGAGGCCAAACTTGACCTACAGACCGCCCCTCCAGACCAACAGTTTGCGGCTAATGAAAGGCTCAAAAAAGCTCAAGCCCTTCATAACGAGAGACAAACACAGTTAGTGGCCGACGCCAAGAAGACCCACGAAGTGGAGATAAAGAAACAGCAAGGAATTATGGATAAAGAAGCAAAGGCGGCCGAGCAAACCGTTCGTAGTCAATTGACTCGTGATGAAAAGAAGGTAGTAACAAGAGGTGAGCGAGCGAAAAATTATGCCGACTCAATAAGACAAGGAAAGAGGTGGACAGGAAAATTGAGTACTCGTGGCGAATACAAAAAGCTGGCTGACAACATGGAAAGTCAAGGCCCGAGATCAAAAGAAGACGACATTCTGGACATGCTTAAAAACCTAAAAGAAGAGCAGGAGAAGCTGGCTAAACAAAATAAACCATAATAATGAACGAAGAAAAAAGCATCCAAGATATTCTAAAAGAGCAACTCGCCATTCTACCTAAAAGTGTGGTGGAAGCGATTTTGGCCACTGATTATAAGAGCAAATTGCGCGAAATTACCAATCGACAAAGACTACTAATTGATCAGGCGGGGAAATTGGAAATGGAAACAACCTTGGTGATGATTGGTTTGGAGCCACTAGCTGATTTTATTTCTAACTTGCAAAAAACGTTAGAGCTACCAGTTACTCGCGCAGAAGAAGTTGCTAAGGATGTTAGTGAAAGTATTTTTAAACCAATCAGAGATTCTTTGTACGCAATGAACCAAGAGATGGAAAGCGATTTAAACGCCGTACCAACTGAAGAAAAACTAATTAACGAAGCCCCACGCTCGACTGATTCCAATGATTCTGATCTAAATCGTGAGCAAATTTTGAGTGAAATAGAGAATCCATCATTAATTAAAAGTACATTAATGCCTGCCTCCTTGGCCACAAAAACAACAGGCATTGCAACTAGTGAATCAAAAGAAATCGAGACTTTGGATGAGGTTCCTTACCAACAAGACATTAAAATCAAAACGGCGGCAATCGTGCCGGTATCAAGTGACTTGGAAACAAAAATGGCTGGTATTACAATCACTTCGCAACAAAAAGTTAGAGCTGAGCCAGAATATAAACTACCGGAAACTGAAAAAAAAAGACCTTCTAGTGGGGTAGACCCATATCGTGAGGAGATAAAATAAAAAATGAGATTTCAAGTACCACAATTTATTGAGGTTGAAGATAAAATTTTCGGTCCTTTAACAATAAAACAATTCATCTATATTGGTGGAGGAGCAGGTTTGTCTTTTATTATTTTTAGATTTTTCTATTTACCAATTGCAATTATTCTTATCATCTTGGCGATTGGCCTATCTCTATCTCTCGCTTTTTACCACGTCAACGACAAGCCATTGTTGTACATTCTTCAGTCAGCCTTTGGTTATTATGTCTCCAGTAAACTCTACCTTTGGAAAAAAATAGAAAAAAATAAACCTGAAAACAAAAAACCGATAGATCTCTCTGGAAAGCAAACTCCCATCTTTGTTCCAAAGCTTTCAGAAAGTAAGTTACACGATTTAACTTGGAGCCTAGACATCAAAGAAAGCTTAAATCCACTAACAAAAGACGAAAAATAAGTGCAAGTGATCGAATTTAAGGTTATAATAATTAAAGTATGGCTGTTGCTAAAACCACACAAGAATTTGTACCAATAAAAGAGGTCCGAGACGGTTTGATTATAATGAAAGATGGCTCAATGAAAGCGGTCGTTTTGTCTTCCTCTTTAAACTTTGCCCTGAAATCATCCGCCGAACAAGAGGCGATTATTTATCAGTTTCAAAACTTTCTAAACTCTTTGGATTTTTCGATCCAAATCTCCATTCAATCAAGAGAGCTTGATATACGCCCATATTTGGCTACTCTAGAAAAGCAATACAATCAACAGTTAAACGATCTGTTAAAAATTCAGATCAAAGAATACATTCAGTTCATCAAAAGCTTCATTGAAAACTCACACATTATGTCCAAAACCTTTTTTGTGGTTATCTCTTTTAACCCTACCTTCATTGTCGGCCCTAAAAAAGATGGCGGCTTAGGAAAATTTCTACCAAACGCTAATAAAAAGACTGGGGCTCAAGAAAAAAATGACCATTTTGAAGAAAACCGTACCCAACTAGAGCAAAGAGTAGCTGTTGTACAACAAGGGCTTTTACGATGTGGAATTAGAAGTGTTAGTTTGGGCACTGAAGAAACAATTGAGTTGTTTTATAAATTATTCAATCCTGGTGATGCCGAAAAGCCGATTAATATCTAGAAAAATTTATGTTTGATTTTTTAAAAAAGAAAAAAAAAGACGAGCCAGAATTAACATCTTTCTTGCCCCAAGAAATATACGAAAGTGGTGTTTTGGAGCTACAAGATATCATCGCTCCATCTGCTTTAAAAATTACACCCAATGAAATAAATCTAGGGGAGAAAATTGCTAGAACTTTTTTTGTTATTTCCTACCCAAGATATCTAACTGAAAGCTGGTTTGCTCCGATTATCAACTTAGATCAAATTTTTAATATTTCAATTTTTGTTCACCCAATCGAAACAGCTAAAGTTTTGCGTCAATTTCAAAAAAAGGTGGCTGAAGTACAAAGCCAGATCAACAGCCGAGAAAGTCGTGGTTTAGTTCGCGACCCCTTACTTGATACGGCCTATCAAGACCTAGAATCATTGCGTGATAACTTGCAACAAGCTCAAGAAAAGTTATTTGATGTTGGTGTCTATATTACTTTATATGGTGAAAACGCTGATGATTTAAACAAGCTGGAATCAGAAATAAAGTCGATCTTGGAATCAAAACTTGTCTATTTAAAACCAGCTCTTTTTCAACAAGAACAGGGCTACAAAAGTATCTTACCAACGGCTGATGATGAGCTTGGCATACATTCAAAATTAAACTCTTCCCCCCTCTCTAGTATTTTTCCTTTTGTTTCTTTTGATTTAACCTCAGATAAAGGAATATTGTTCGGTATAAACCGCCACAATAATAGCTTGGTTTTATTCGATCGTTTTTCTCTAGATAACTATAACTCTGTTACTTTTGCTAAGTCTGGTTCTGGTAAGTCATATTCCACCAAGTTGGAAATTTTGCGTTCTTTAATGTTCGACACAGAGGTAATTGTAATTGACCCAGAAAAAGAATACCAGTATCTCTCCGAGGCGGTAGGGGGTAAGAACTTTAATATTTCTTTGAACTCAGACAACCATATCAACCCTTTTGATTTACCAGTTTCACGCGAAGATGAGTCGCCATCAGACGTCCTTCGTTCAAACATTATCAACCTGGTTGGTCTTTTTCGAATTATGTTTGGTGGTTTAACCCCAGAAGAAGATGCCATTATCGATCGGGCGATTAGTGAAACATATGCCCTTAAAGACATTACTGCAGAATCTGATTTTGCAAACCTAGAGCCACCACTTTTGTCTGACTTCGAATTAGTTTTATCGGGAATGGAAGGGGCAGAAGGTTTAGTTCAAAAACTTTCTAAATATACTCGTGGTTCGTGGGCTGGTTTTATTAATCGCCCAACCAATGTTGATATTGATACAAAGTTCGTGGTATTTTCGATTCGTGACATGGAAGACGAGCTAAAACCAGTCGCGATGTATATTATTACTCACTATATCTGGACCGCAATTAGGCGAGAACTAAAAAAACGTTTACTTGTTATTGATGAGGCATGGTGGATGATGAAATCAGAAGATACCGCCTCCTTCTTGTTTAGTATGGCAAAAAGAGGACGAAAATACTTCCTTGGTTTAGCCACAATTACTCAAGATGTAGATGACTTCCTACGGTCACCTTACGGCCTACCAATTGTAACCAACTCTTCAATTCAAATTCTCTTAAAGCAAAGCCCCTCGACCGTTGATAGTTTACAAAGGACTTTTAATCTAACGGACGAAGAAAAATTCTTGTTGCTTGAATCTGATGTGGGAGAGGGCTTGTTTTTCGTCGGCCAAAAACATGTCGCGATCAAAGTAATCGCCTCTTATACCGAGGATCAAATTATCACCTCTGACCCATCACAACTTTTGGCGATTAAACGAGCAAGAGAAGAGCTTTCAAATAGCAATCAGTAATTGGGTTTCTAATATAAAATATATCTGCTATAATTTAGAAGGTATGATAAAAAAAATTGTTTTTTGCTCACTACTCTTTTGTTGTTTAGGATTACTTGTTCTACCAGCCGTCTCTTTTGGGCAGGAAGTAATTTTGGGTGGGGGATTAGAAATGGCACTAAACCCAGAAAAACCTGAGCCGTTCGAGAGTGTTAAAATTACACTTAAAAGCTATCGAGAAGACTTAGCTCGGGCAAAAATTACTTGGTTTATAAACGGTGAAGAAAAAGGAGTAGGTATTGGCCTTGATGAATTTAATATTGTGACAGGAAAAAGTGGTACGAAAATTACAATTAGGGCTGAGGTTTTACCCTTTGGAAAAGAGGCGATTGAGATAAGTAAATCTTTTTCTCCTTCAGCAGTAGATCTAATTTATGAGGCCCTTTCTTACACCCCTCCTTTTTATAAAGGAAAGGCTTTAAACCCCAACCAAGGAACTGTTCGGGTAACAGCCGTGCCTGAATTAATAAAAAGTGATGGAACAAAAATATCCCCTCAAAACATTGTTTATGTTTGGAAAAAAGACGGGAACTCCCAACCCAGCTCTTCTGGTTTAGGTAAAAATACAATACTCTTTACTGGTGGAATACCGATAAGAGATACATCTATTGAAGTTTCTGCTTCTTCTTTAGATAATACTGTTTCGGCTTCAAAGATAATTAAAATTACAAACGAATCCCCAAAAGTTGTATTTTATGAAAATAGCCCTATTTATGGAATAATGATGAACAGGACTGTTCGTAGTTCGGTTAATATGTTGGTAGATGAGTTTGGTGTCTTGGCTGTACCTTATTTTTTCAGTGTTGATAATATGGTGTCACCAAATCTAAATTACGTTTGGAGTTTAGGTGGTCAAACAATCGAAAACCAGGAACAAAAAAATACTCTAACAACGAGGCAAGAAAAAAGTGGGGTGGGGAGTGCTTTGTTTAATTTAAAAATTAGCAATAAAATAAAAATATTTCAATTTCAAGAAAATGGTTACACAATAAATTTTAAAAAAGAATAGTTATGAAATTAACAATGACTAAAAAAATCCTGGGTTGGCCATTAAGTGTATTAACTTTCTTTTTTCCAATTGCGTCTTTTGCAGCATCCTATGTAGCTCTTGAACCAGATGTGTTTAGTGGGTTTACTGGTTCTGCTAATACAAACGATCTTGGCCAATTTTTATCAGAAGCTTTTCAGTTCGGCCTAGCAATTGCGGCCGCTTTAGCGGTTATTATGATTGTTTGGGGTGGTGTTGAGGTAATGCTTTCTGAGTCTGTATTTAAAAAAACAAACGGTAGGCAGCGGGTTTGGGATGCAATTTGGGGCCTGCTTTTAGCTCTCGTTTCCTGGTTGATCCTTTATACCATTAACCCTACCATCCTCAACTGGAGTTCAGTTGTAAGTTCCACACCATAATTTATTAAATATATGATGATGTCAAAAAAAACAGCCTTAGCCTTAATTCTTACGGTCTTTATTGGCGCCTTGGGGGCTTTAGTTTGGTTTTATTTCAGTGGAGTGGGGTTACCAAGCAAACAACCAATAAAACAGGTGGTGGATGAAAATATTTATGATCCTTTTGGCACGATCGGCACCTCTAGTTCTGTTGCCAGCTCGACCGAAAGTTTTGTTCCAGTAGACAATCAGAATAATTTTATTATTGAGAATAGGTTGAGAAAAATATCTGAGGACCCTGTTTCTGGTTACTCAGTAAACACCAATCAGGTGGATAACAAAACGAGTATTCATTATATTCTGCGGGCGAATGGAAATATTTATGAGGCCTATGGGGACACAACTGAACAAAAAAGATTATCGATCACTACGATTCCAAAAGTTTATGAATCCTCATGGTTGCCGGGTGGGGAAAAATTGATTATTCGTTATTTAAAAGATAATACTGAAAATATCGAAACTTTTTCTGTAAAAATAAACCCGGCAACCACCACCTTAAACGAGTTCGAGGGGGGAATTGATGGAGTATTTTTACCTGAAAACATTTCAGCTTTAGCGATAAACTCGGTGGGTGATAAGGTTTTTTATTTGACCAACAACCTAAACGGTTCCTCGGGTTTTATCTCTAAACCAGACGGCCTTAATAAAAGTTTGTTATTTAGCTCGCCTTTGATTGAATGGTTGGTATCTTGGCCGAAAGGGAACATGATAACAATGAACACAAAACCTTCAGCTAAAGTGCCCGGCTACCTTTATTTTCTAGATAGTCAAACAGGTTCATTTTCAAAGGTACTTGGTAATGTTTTGGGTTTGACAAGCAAAACTGGGCCTGGAGCTAAACAGGTTTTGTATTCGAACAGCTTAAGAAATACTCCCAGACTTTATTTATTAAATATTGAAAGTGGAGAAAGTAAACTTTTACCATGGAGCACTTTACCAGAAAAATGTCTTTGGAGTAACACAGACTCGGCGGTGATATACTGCGCGGTACCCAAAGCTTTTCCATCGGGAGATTTTCCTGATATGTGGTACCAGGGCTTGGTAAATTTTACCGATGAAATATGGAAAATGGATTTAGAAACCGAGTCCACAACTTTAGTTTTTGATATCGAAACAGAGACACAAAATAAAATTGACGTTGTAGATTTACAACTAGACCAGAATGACGATTATCTATTCTTCACAAACAAAACAGACCTTACTTTATGGAGTTTAAATCTAAAATAGTTAAATAGAGAGGTATTTTACCTTAACTCGTCTCTCTCGACCCTCCCCAGCAGACTCTGTACTTATGTCTGGCTGACCAGCTAGCGTGCTGTGAACAATCATCCTCTCGTAAGAAGACATTGGCTCCATAAGAATGTCAGTTTTTAGGTTTCGTGCTTCTTCAGCAGTGTTTAACGCTTTTGTTTTAATCCTTTCATCAGTTTTTGATTGTTGATTGTTGATATCAATCGTGCATTTAAAAACATCTTCTCCTGGTTTTGCGTCTTTATTAAAAATTCTTTTTAATAAATAAACCAGGTCGCGGCTTATATCTTCTCTCTCTCTAGAAAGAGTCTCAAAATCAAGACTTTTAATAGAAAAAACATGTCCTCTTTTTTCGTTTAAAGTATATGCAACATCCTCAATACTAACACCAATTAGTTTGAATATCTCCTCGATTATTTTTTTTGCTTTTTCTGTTTCCATCTTTTTATTTATTTTATTTTTTAATCAACTTTTTTCGCATATAAAGCTCTTGTCCGATCGCAAACACACTAGAAGTAATTAAATAGAGAGAGACAATCGCCGCAAAACTACGGGCAATAAAAAACATAAAAATCGGCATGACGTATTTCATTTGCATGTTCATACTTTTGGCCAACTCGTTTTGAAAAGATGGTTCTTTTTTGTCGCCTTCAGTCTTTTTTATAGCCGGTAAGGTAAACTTGATCTGTAAATACTGCCCCAGAGCCACCACAACAGCTAAGACGGTGTTTTTTTCGGTAATATCAAACATTCCCAAGAAGACCTTATTAATCTCGCCTGGGGCCTTTATAAAAGAGTATAGTGTTTCAGTGTGAATTATATCTAACCCGCCTTTATAAAAAACCATATACAGAGCAATAAGGATTGGTAATTGAATTAAAGCCAAAAATATACCGGAAAAGGGGTTGATCCCTTTCTCTTTGTATAAATTCATTGTTTTTAAAGCCTGCTCTTGTTTATTATCTTTGTATTTTATTTTTATCTCATCTATTTCTGGTTGAATATTTTTCATCTCGATTTGGCTTCTAACAGATTTTTGGGAAAGAGGGAAGAGAACTAGTTTTACAAAAATAGTAAACAAAATAACCACAATTCCGGCGTCAATCCAAGGAAAGGCTTCAATAAAACCAATAAAAATATTGTAAAGAGGGCGATACAAGACGGTGTTGAATGCGGTAGAAAACATCTAGTGAGTATAGCCTAAAACGCTTCCTCTTTCAACATTTTGGCTTTTCTTAATAAAAACATGGTCTCTACTTCAATTTGTGTACAAGATAGGTGGGAAATATCTTTTTTAGAAAAAATTACACAAAAAAAACCTGGTTTTATGTTTAATAGGTTTTTTTCAACCACAGCTGATATTTTCCTTTTAATTAAATGGCGGCCAACAGCTGTCTTTTTAACCTTATTGGGTACGACAAAAGAAAAAAGTGGTAATTCTAGGTCTTTTTTTAGCAAAAGACGAAGATAGAGACTTTCTCCATGAAAAAAAAGCCCATTTTTCATAATTTCGGGAAAAAAGACCTTTCTAACCCTATTTTTCTTGGGGAGCATTTAAACTGTGCTTAGTCGTTTTCTTCCCTTCTGCATTCTTTTCTTTAAAACCCTTTTTCCGTAAGAGGTTCGACTTCTAGATAGAAAACCATGCTTTTTGGCTCTTTTGGCTTTTTTTGGTTTATATGTAAATGACATAATTCAAGAGTATAGTTTATTTAAATCAGAATGTCAACCAAACATAAAAACTTTTCCCCAAGTTATAAACAACTTATGAACATATTTTGGTCTTTTCCACAACTTCTCGATTTTAAAATTCAGTATATAATCAATGAAGTATGGCGGAGGATAATAAAAAGCTTTGGGAAAATGTTTTAGCGGAAATAGAGTTAACCATCTCTAAGGCTAATTTTAGTATGTGGTTTAAAGACACCTTGATCACAAAACAGGACGCTGGTGTTGTTTTTGTTGGTGTTCCAAATGTTTTTGTAAAAGACTGGCTGATTAATAAATATCATAAAAATATTTTAAAAAGTTTACGTGGGTTTGGTGAACACATTCGTGGGGTTGAATATTTAGTAGTAAAACACGAAGCAAAAAAAGAGTCGTCAAAGGAGGTAGTTACGACCGTGAACCCAAACGAGCTTCCTCTGCAAGATTTCTACATTAATAAAGAAGATAACCTAAACCCTAAATATACATTTGAAACCTTTGTGGTAGGCCCTTTTAATGAGTTGGCTTATGCCGCCACCCAAGCAATTATAAAAAGGACTGCTATCTACAACCCATTGTTTGTTTATGGTGGCACCGGACACGGAAAAACACACCTGATACAGGCGGTGGGGAACCATATTAAAGCTTCTGCGCCGAGCAAGAAAATATATTACTTAACCTCTGAGAAGTTCGCTGTTGATTTAATGAACTCTATTTCATCAGGAAGCGCAAACCAGTTTAAGGAAAAGTATCGTAAATACGACGTTTTAATTGTTGATGATATTCAGTTTTTTGCCGGAAAGCAAAAAACTGAAGAGGAGTTTTTTCATTTATTTAACAGTTTTTATGATAACAACAAACAAATTATCTTTTCTTCAGACAAACACCCTAATTTCATTCAAGGGTTAGAAGACCGTTTAAAATCAAGGCTGAACTCGGGAATGATTGTAGAGATACCAACACCAGACTTAGAGTCGCGTATTCAGATTTTCCGGATTAAGTCTACAATGATGAACTTTACCCTGTCCCCAGAAACAATCGAGTATTTAGCCTCTTCTGTTGAGGGAAATATTCGGGAGCTTGAAGGTGTTCTAAACTCGATAATTTGCCAGTCCAAACTAAAAGGGCGGGATTTAACCATCAATGAAATTAAAGACTTGATTAAAAACAACCTTAAGCCTAAAAAAACCTCGTCGATCAAGGACGTTGTTAAAACAATTGCTGAGTTTTATGGGATCACAGAGTCTGAGGTGTATGAAAAAACAAGAAAACAGGCGGTGGTGAAACCAAGGCAGGTTATTATGTACCTTTTAAGAGAGGATTTTGATGTTTCTTACCCAACAATTGGTGAAAAGTTGGGGGGGAAGGACCACACCACGGTGATGCACTCGTACGAGAAGGTGAAGGAGGATTTAAAAACCGATTCGTCTTTAATTCGAGAGATAAGCCAGTTGCGCTCGATGCTTAATTAGGGAAAAGTTGTGGAAAAAAACGAATAAGTTGTTAAAAAATAATAGTTTGGTGTGAACAAAAGGTCTTGGTTTTAAACAAAAATAAAAAGTCGAGGGTTTTATTAACAGGTTAAATAAAAATATTATAAAAAGGTGTTGGAAAATATAAATATAAAAAGTTATCAACTTATCCACAACCATAATAATAATATCTTTATATAAAATAAAAAAATGAAAGCCGAATGCTCTAAAGAAAAATTTTACTCTGCCGTTTCAAAAACAGAAAGGGTGACAGGAAAAAACATGACCTTACCAATCTTGTCTTGTATTTTAATCGAAGCAAAGAACAACACCTTAACGTTTAAGGCGACAAACCTTGATTTAGGAATAGAGGTTAGTATCCCAGCAAAGATAGTAAAACCAGGCACCGTGGCGGTGCCAGGAGCGGTTCTGAATGGTTTTTTATCAAACCTGTCTGGAGACAGTAAGCTTGTTGTGGAAGAAAAAGACGGCAACCTAAACCTTTCAAACGACAACACCCAAGCCACAATAAAAAGCTACCCGATTGACGACTTTCCAAGTATTCCCAAAATTAAAGAAGGAAAAGATTACGAAATAAACGCGGGCGATTTTGCGAGGGGGTTAAAGGCCGTTGGATATAGTGCCTCTTTTTCTAGTATTAAACCAGAGCTCTCTAGTGTTTATATTCACACAGACAACAGCGGCTTGTTGTTTGTGGCAACAGACTCTTTTCGTTTGGCGGAAAAAAGAATACAGTCTAAAAAAATAGAGGAGTTTGGTCAACTCCTTATTCCTTTTAAAAACGTAGTCGATTTGCTAAAAATTATAGGGGAGGAAAAGGGGGTTTTAGAGATTAATTTTACTAAAAATCAAATTTCTTTTGTTTATAATGACACCCACATTGTTTCTAGGGTGGTTGACGGCATTTTCCCAGACTATAAACAGATTATAGCCAAAGAGTTTAAGACCGAGGTTGTTCTTTTAAAACAAGACTTAATCAACACCTTGAAAGTCTCAAATGTTTTTTCTGATAATTTTAATCAGATAAACATTAAAGTCTCACCAGATCAAAAACAGCTAGAGTTAAAAACAAAAAACTCTAATATTGGGGAAAACGTCAATAAATTATCAGCAGCAATCTCCGGCGAAGCGATTGAAATTAATTTTAACTACAAATATATTGTTGATTGTTTTCAATCAATCGACTCCGACAGCCTATCCCTTTCTTTTAATGGACTAAACAAACCAATGGTGATTAGAGGGGTCTCAGACAAAACCTTTACTTATCTAGTAATGCCGATGAATAGATAAACATGTTTAATATATCAGTTTATCTTGAAAAGTTTAAAAACCTTGGACAAAGAGAGGGGTTAATAAAAAATGAAATACTTTTTGTGATAAAAGAGGTGGTCGGGGTAGATATAGATCCAAAAAAAATTAAAACAAAAAATGGTGGATTATTTCTAGGTGTTTCCCCAGCGATAAAAAACACTATTTATATTAAAAAAGATCTAATTCTAAACAAATTAAAAGAGAGGGGGATAAAAAACATTAATTTGATACAATAAAAGAGGAGGAGGCTTCGTTTTTATTATAAATCGTGTCGGTAACAACAACACGAAGAGTGTTGTTTTTTTGAACCAGACCTATTTCTGTTGGTGTGAAAGAAAACAGAAAAGGCGCTTGTTTTGACGAACCAAGATATGTGTCGTTTAGATAAAAATCTACTTTAGTCAAAGGAAAAACACTCTGGCTGTTTGTTTGAACAGTTATTTTTTGGTTCGAACTATAAACAAACCCCTCTTGTGGTTGAAGGATCTCTACTGATGGAATATTTTTTTTAACATGAAGGTCATCACTAAGAACCGGCTTAATTGGTTGCACTAAGTATTGGTTTTGGGCCCAAGCAGCCACAGGGTATTCCCAAAGGTTATACTGGGGGTCGTCGGCTGGGTTTTGTGGAACCGCGCCAGTTGGGTCCTTTTTGTTAACCCAGTGTAGTATTTCATGAACATTTGGGATATACACCTCTTTTTTGGTTTCTGTTGGGGTTAGTTCTGTTGCTAGTTTTCCAGAAAGGGTGTCGATAGTAAAATAATCATACCCCTGCCAAACCCCACGAAAAACAGGTTTAATCTCTTCGGGTGTTGGTTCTGGTTCAGTAAAATACTCTTTTGGCACCATTTTTAAAGCCTCAACCATAAAAACATGCCACATTGGCGCCACAACCATACCGGATGTTTTTTTATCAACTGGGCGGTTGTCATTATTACCAGCCCAAGCACCAACCACAAGGCTGGGGGTATAACCAACCACCCAAGAGTCACGGAAATCGTTAGAGGTTCCTGTTTTAACAGCAACCTGTCTTTCTGGAAAATACAAAGAAGAGTTAGCGCCAAACATTGGAGTTCTGGCCACATTATCAGATAGTATACTAGATATCTTGTTTGTTATTTCTTCATCCAAAACACGTTCTGGATGAGAGGAAAACTCTTCCAAGGTTTTTCCGGTCGAGTCTTCTATTTTTAAAATTGGGGTGTATGAATTTTTGATTCCCTCTGTAGCAAAGACTCCATAAGCACTCGTTATTTCTAACGGAGAAACTTCACCACCACCAAGTACAAGGGTTAAGCCGTATTGATTTTTATCACCCAAACTACTAATTCCCATTTCTTGAGCGGTATTTATAGAATCAGTAATCCCCGCCAAATATAAAACCTTAATAGCCGGTATGTTTCTTGATTGAGCCAAAGCGTTCCTAAGGGTGATTGGCCCAACATATTTACCATCATAGTTTTTTGGCATATAACAGTCTTCTGGGTCAACGTCGCCGATTGGGCGGCCGTCAGCAGTACAAGTTGTTTGGAATTGTGTTGGTAAATCAAAGACCACCGTGTCTGGTGTGTAACCTTTTTTAAAAGCAGTAGCGTAGACAAAAGGCTTGAAGGCGGAGCCTGGTTGTCTGTAGGCAACCGCCACATTAAAATTACCATCAATTTCTTTATCGAAATAATCTCGCGAACCAACCATAACCAGTATTTGTCCTGTTTTTGGGTCGATAGCTACCATTGCCGCATTCTCTGCATCAAAAGTTTTTTTATTTTCTAAGGCGTATTTTTTGGCAATTTCTTCAGCTTTACTTTGTAAACTATAATCCAAAGATGTAGTAATTTTTAATCCACCCTCACGAATCATTTTTTCTCCATATTTCTCTTCCAAATATTGTCTAACAAAATCAACAAAATGAGGAGCTTTGATGCTGTTACCCTCGCGTGTTTTAAACACCACCAATTCATTTTTAGCTGAACCGTATTCCATTTCAGTTATAAAACTATGTTCCAACATTTTTTCTAAAACCAAATTTTTTCGATTATCAAGTTTTTCTTTATTGTTTCCATAAGGTGAATAGAAGGTTGGTGCGTTGGGGATTGCCGCTAAATAAGCAGCTTCCGCCAAGGTCACACCAGAGGATTTCTTACCAAAAAATGTTTGAGACGCTTCTTCAATTCCATAAATACTCCCACCGTAAGGGCTTTCGTTTAAATAAATCTCTAAAATTTCCTCCTTACTCATTACTTTTTCAAGCTTGATCGCCAAAACCCACTCTTTAATTTTTCTAGAAATTACTTTTTCTGAAGTCAATAAAGAGTTTTTGATTACTTGTTGGGTGATTGTTGAGCCGCCCTGGGTTGATCCACCAGTTAGGTTAGATAAAACCGCCCGAATGATTGCTGTAACTTTAATTCCACCATGTTCGTAAAAATCGGCATCCTCAATCGCTACTGTCGCTTTTTTAACATAATTTGAAATATCCTCATAAGGGACAACCTTTCTTTTAATATCTTGATTCACATCAAATAGTAAAATTTCACCCGTACGATCATAAATTTTTGTACTTTGAGCGACAGTTCGGTCATCAAAAGATTTTAAATCAGGGACTTTAAAGGTAGAAAACCAGAAAGCTATCAAGCCTAAACAAATAAAACCAAAACTAAACACAGAAACAACAATTGTTTTTAGGTGTTTTTTGATAAATTTTAATTTTTTCATATTTTGGTCATTATAACATAAATATGCTATATTTTAAGATATGAAAATAGATACTGATCCCAAAAAAATAGAGGAGTTTTTAACCCGAGGGGTAGAGAATGTTTACCCAAATACTGATTTTGTTAGAAAACTTCTTTCCCAAGGTAAAAAAATCAGAGTTTATTTGGGTATTGACCCAACAGGGCCAGTTTTACATATTGGTAGCGCGGTAGTATTGAAAAAACTTAGAGATTTACAGAGGCTTGGACATGAAATAATTTTATTGGTTGGAGACTTTACTGCTACAATTGGAGACCCAGATAAATTATCTGTCAGAAAACCACTAACCAGAAAAGAGGTTCTAAAGAACGCTAAAAATTACAAGGAACAAGCTTCACGGTTTGTAAAGTTTGGTTTTGGGGGTGGAAAAATGGTCTATAATTCAAAATGGCTTTCTCGAATGAATTTCGAAAAAGTTTTAGAGCTAACTTCTAAAATGACGGTAGGCCAAATGTTAAAACGAGACATGTTTAAGAAGAGAATTGCCGAGGACCGACACGTGTATCTCCATGAATTTATGTATCCTTTGATGCAGGGGTATGATAGTGTGGTGCTTAATGTGGATGGCGAAATTGGTGGAAATGACCAAACTTTTAACATGTTGGTTGGTAGGGATTTAATGAAGGAAATGTTAAACAAGGAAAAGTTTGTTATAACAACCAAACTAATCGAGGATCCACAAGGTGCAAAAATGGGTAAAACTACTGGTAATATGGTGACGTTTAAGGATCAACCAGAGGATATTTTTGGTAAGGTAATGAGTTGGACAGATGGCATGATTCTACCAGCTTTCGAACTAGCCACTGATGTTTCGATGGATGAAATTGAAAAGATAAAACAAGAACTTGCTTCTGGCGCCAACCCTCGAGACCTCAAGGTTAGATTAGCCAAAGAAATTGTGACGATCTATCACAATAAAGAAAAGGCCAATTGGGCGGAAGAGAATTTTGTTAATACTTTTAAAAACGGTGGAGTGCCAGAAAATATTGACGAGATAAGTGCTGGTAATGGGGGAGTACTTTCCGAGTTGGCGGTTAAGTCTGGTTTGGTGAAATCCAAAGGAGAATTTAGGCGACTAGTTGAAGAAGGGGCAGTTAGTAATCATGAGACCAGCGAAAAAATCACCGACCCTAATTTTAAGGTAATTAACACTTCTATTTTTAAGATTGGAAAGAGAAGATTTTTAAAGGTTAAAATTTAGAAATCATCAACGTCGTTGTACTCACTGAATTCCTCGATAAAAGTATCCTCGATGATTGCTGGATCAATCGCCGAATCCTCACCACCAACAACTTCTTCATCATCAGATTCTTCACCAACCTTCTTTTTTACCACAACATCTTCGTCTTTAATTTTGCTATTTTTTTTCTTGGCCATAATTTTTATATTAATAGCACGGCTGTAAAAGTTTGCAAGGGGCTAAAATAGTTAGGCCTGTGGAAAACTTTTCACTATGGCAAAATAGGTTAAACCAACCGCAATTGCATCATATTCATCATCATGCTTTATTTCTTTGTCCACCTTAATTAATCGGTTAACCATGCTAATTACTTGGCCCTTATCACTTTTCCCATAACCAGTAACCGCCACCTTTATTTCTAATGGAGTAAATTCCTTCACCACCAAATCATTTTTCGCCGCTTCATAAAGCATAACTCCACGCGCCTCACTAACCTTCATCGCGGTTTTAGCGTTTGTTTCAAAAAAAAGTGTTTCAATCGCCAGTGCTTCCGGTTTGTATTTTTTAATTATCTTAGAAACCTCAGTACCAATCAAATCTAATCTTTTTTCATGTTTCTCTTTCACTAAAGTCTTAAAACACTCAGAAAAAATTAGTGTTTCTTTACCACCAGAAACTTTTTCGAGTACAGCAATACCAACTCTTTCATAACCAGGATCAATAGCAATAATTTTCATCTTTATTCTGCGTTAGTGTAAACTTCTTGAACCTCATCATTATCTTCCAAGCTTTCAATTAAAGCCTCAAGTTTAGTTCCATCTTCCTCAGAAATCGGTGTCATCATTTTTGGTATAAAACCTTCCTCCACACTTTTTTCAAAAGCCCAAGAAGCGCTACCGGGTGCGGCCAAAGCCGAACCACTTTCAGTTAAAATATGTTTTACTTCTGCCGCCGCTTTATTTCGATTGTCGGTCAAAACCTCAATCATCACTGCCACACCACCTGGACCATAAGCTTCATATAAAATAGATTCCATCGCGGCAGTATTTTTGTCCGCCCCCTTTTTTAGTGCTCTTTCAATATTATCATTTGGCACATTATATTCCCGCGCCTTTTTCACCGCCGCTTGTACTCCTGGGGAGTTAACGTTTCCACCCGCTTTTTTTACTTCAATCGCAATAACCTTAGCCATTTTGGTGTAAATTTTACCTTTTTTGGCATCCGTCACCGCCTTTTTATTCTTCACCTTTGACCATTTATTATGTCCGCTCATGTTTGTATTATAACAACTTATTCTTACTCTTCAAATTTAAATGCTTCTTTGCTCGCTCGGTAATTGTGCGACCACGTGAAGTTCTTTCAATAAAACCCAGCTGGAGAAGATATGGTTCATAAACATCTTCGATAGTGGCTTGTTCCTCGGACAAAGCGGCGGCTAGGGTATTTAGACCAACAGGGCCACCATTAAACTTTTCTTCGATCACAGTGAGTAAGGCGCGATCGGTGGCATTTAATCCAACTTCATCAATACCCAACATATCCAAAGCCTTCATCACCGTTTCTTTATCTAAGTTTTTGTTATTAACCTGTGCCAAATCACGACTCCTCTTTAATAAATAGTTGGCGGTACGGGGAGTGAAACGACTCCTTTTAGCAATTTCTATCTTTGCTTCGTCATCGATCGGTACACCTAAAATTTTTGCTGATCTTTTAATAATTTCCTCAATTTCTTCGTTCGTATAAAATTCTAGTTTAAAAACCCCACCAGAAAAACGAGAACGAAGAGGGGCGGAGAGTAGGGCAATCCGTGTTGTGGCGGCAATCAAAGTAAATTTTGGTAAATCGAGTTGAATAGTTCGAGCCGACGGACCCTTACCAATTATAATATCAAGTGAGCCTGACTCCATGGCAGGGTAGAGAACCTCCTCAATTGTTTTATTTAGTCGATGAATCTCGTCTATAAATAAAATATCACCCGGAGAAAGATTTGTTAGAATCGAAGCCAAGTCACCAACCTTTTCGATTGCTGGACCGGAGGTGGATTTCAGCTGAGCGCGGGTTTCATGAGCAATTAAATGAGCGAGGGTTGTCTTGCCGAGCCCCGGAGGGCCGTAAAAAAGTAAATGTTCGGGTGGATGCTGTCTTTGGGCAGCGGCGGTCAGCAAAATATGTAAATTATCCTTAATATTTTTCTGACCGATGTATTCCGCCCAAGTCGTCGGTCTCAGTGTTTGGTCTAAGAAATTAGTATCACCTGATTTACCCCTAACATCATTTTCAGGGCTAATATCTTGACTATTTTGGGAATTATTTAATGAATCTTGTTTTTTGCTTGACATATTTTTCGTTTTATGCTAAGCTTACTAGTAGAAGCCTTGTCATAAGTTCTGGGGCTTTTTTTGATGCCGTTTTAAATGGCAAGTCCAGAATATAAATCTCTAAGCAATTGAATCGTTTGCGCGGTTTACGAATTTTTCTAGAAGGACGGCTTGGTTCACATCTTCGGATGCTTTGCGAAACCTATCCTTTGAGACCTGTTTAACTTTTGGTATCTAATATTAAAAGTATTGCTTAGAGATTTATCTTCTGGACCGGTCTACAATTAGACCGCGTCTCTTTTTTAATCCTATCCCTCAACAGTTTCAATGTCAATGACACGCCCAAGTTCCTCAAGAGAACTAACTCCTGTCAATACTCGGAGCACACCATCTTGCTTCATGTCTAACAAGTTTTGCGAAGCCGCTGCCAGCCTAATATCACGATCAGAGGGATTATTTATAATTGCTTCCTCAATTTCTTTTTTCATTAAGATAACTTCAGTAATGGCAATTCGACCCTTGTAGCCGGTTTTGTGGCATTTTTCACAACCGACAGCCTGCCAAACCTTTTCTGTTTGAATGCCGGTTAAATAGGTTTTATCAGTAATTGATTCAACTGTACGATCCAAAAACAAGCGCTCTTTAAGGGTTGGTATTTTTTCTTTTTTACATTCAACACAAAGTTTTCTAACTAGTCTTTGAGCCATAGCCACATTAATTGCCGAGGAAATAATTTTTGGGTTAACCCCCAAGTCAATCAAGCGGGGGAAGGCCCCAGCCGCAGTATTTGTGTGTAGTGTTGAAAACACCAAGTGTCCAGTCAAAGCAGAATTAATCGCAATCGTCGCCGTTTCGCCGTCTCGAATCTCACCAACCATGATTACATCTGGATCTTGTCTTAAGGCAGAACGTAAACCAGACAAGAAGGTGTACTCTTTTTCTTCTTCAACTTGTGTTTGAACTATTCCTGGCAAGTGGTATTCGATAGGATCCTCAATTGTAATTATTTTTACATCTGGCGAGTGAATTTTTTTAAGAAAAGCATATAGAGTGGTTGTTTTTCCTGAACCGGTAGGACCTGTAATTAAAAGCATTCCATTTGGTCTTTTGATTTGCTCCATTAATGTTTCGAGAGTTCTTTTCTCAATTCCTAATTCTTCAATTGGCACAGAAATGGATTTTGGATTTAATAACCTCATTACCACAGACTCGTTATAGGCACCAGGAAGGATAGAAGAACGGATTTCAATATCATTATTTAATATTTTTACACTGAAACGTCCATCTTGTGATGTATTTTTAATATTCAACTTCATTCCCGAAAGTAGTTTTATACGAGAAAGTAAAAGTTCATATGTTTCTGTGTCAAAATTACTAACATTTATTAACACACCATCTAAACGAAATCTGATATTTACGTCACTCTCCTCTGGTTCAATGTGAATATCTGAAGCAGACAAAGCTAAAGCTCCAGCAATCATCGCCTCCATCATTTTAGAAATTTTATAAGCCTTTTTTAGAGTCAAGATTTCTTTGATTATTATTGTAACATCATCGATTTTTTTTATCTTACTCATAAAATCAGTCACCTGATCAGTTGAAATATCAAAAGTGCCGGCGGTTGAGTTGGTGGCATAAGATAAATCCTTATAGCGACCCCAAGCTTTTTCTAAACTTGCCATTGTTGCCATATTAACCTGTGCTTTGTAGCCCTCAGACTCCAGCTTTTTTAAGATGATTACCGCCTTCTCGTTTTTAGGTGAAAAAAGAGCGACTTGGATTTTTTTACCAACACGAGAAAAGACGGCGATTTTAGCTTCACGAGCAATATCCTCCGGAATTAATTTTAAGGCCTCGGTGTTTATTGGTATCGGTTTCAAGTCAATAAAATTTAGTTCATATTTGGTCGCTAAAACACGAATCAACTCCTCCTCCTCCTTTTTATAGAGTTCCTCAAGCCTTTTTTCCTGCTTGTCTTCATTGTCAAAAGTGGTCATGTGAAAATATTATAACATATAACCTTAAATTTTGATGAATTATTTAGCTTGACAAAAAAGATGTTTGGGTGTATAATTGTGAGGAACCTAGAAGGAGGTATTCAATGAAGAACATTCAAGTTTTGGCCTTGGTGGTGTTCGTTTCGGCGCTGGCTAGTGGTTGTATGACGGGAGGCGCGCCGTACGTTCAGGCCTCAAACAGAGGCAATTACGGATCCATCGGATTGCCAGGCTTGGGCAATTACAGTTGGAATGGAAACAGCCGTTTCAACAACACCAGCAACTACAAGCAATCCAGCTGGTCGGTCAACAACGGATCCTTCCGTTGGGACGGGCGGAATGGCGGGGTGTATTGGGGAAACAATGGCTCGCAAGTGGCGGTGCCAAGTGCTCCATCCGCCAGTTCTATCATGGGGATGATCCCCAGATAAAGCCGGATGGTTTGGTGGGGGCGCGCAAGAGGGGATTTCAAACCTTCAAGCGCGCCTTTTTTTATTTGTGCTAAAATACAGCTATGAAATTTTTAAGTAAAAGCGTAGAGGAAACAAATAAAATCGCCGAAGATTTTTTGATAAAAATATCGGGGATAGCCTTCGATAAAAATGAAACCAAGCGGGCTACTGTTGTTGGTTTGTTTGGCGACCTTGGTTCGGGCAAGACTACTTTCACCCAAGCGGTTGGTAGAAAATTAGGTATCACCGAATTTATTACGAGCCCAACTTTTGTAATCGAAAAGATTTATAAACTGGACGAAAAATTCGGCTTTAAAAACTTAATTCATATTGACGCTTATCGTTTAGATAGCGGACATGAACTTAGCGTTTTAGGTTTTGAAAGAATTCTGGAGGACAAAGATAATTTAATTTTAATTGAGTGGCCGGAACGGGTGATTGATATTTTACCAGCAGACGTAATTAAACTTAATTTTAAATTTATTTCCGAAAACGAGCGGGAGATAGAAATGATATAATATTGATATGTCAGCTAAATCGGAAACGAAAAAATTTGTTTTGCTCGATGTACATGCGATTATTCATCGGGCCTATCATGCCTTACCAGATTTTGCGACCAGTAAAGGTGAGCCGACGGGAGCTTTATATGGTTTATCGACCATGCTTATAAAAATTATTTCAGACCTAGAACCGGATTATATTTTTGCTTGTTACGATTTACCGAAACCAACTTATCGCCACGAGGCATATAAAGAATACAAAGCAGGACGGGCAAAAACCGACGACGCTTTGGTCGCTCAGCTAAAGAGGTCTAGGGAAATTTTTGAGGCCTTGAATATTCCGATTTATGCCAAAGAGGGTTTTGAAGCCGATGATATGATTGGAACTTTATCTAAGATTGTTTCCGAAGACCTAGAGGGCGCAAAAAATAACGAAGTCGTAATCGCTTCGGGCGACATGGATACTTTGCAATTGGTTGTTGGCGATAAAGTTCGTGTCTATACTTTAAAAAAAGGAATAAAAGACACCATAATTTACAATGAAAAAGCCGTGCTCGAGCGTTTTGGTTTTGAGCCAAAACTTCTACCTGATTATAAAGGTTTACGTGGTGATCCGTCAGATAATATTATTGGTATTAAGGGGATTGGAGAAAAAACCGCTGGTATTTTAATTCAAAATTTCGGCACGATTGAAAATATTTATAAAAAATTAAAAACGAAAGGCGCATCGGAAATCTTTAAAAAGGTTGGTATCACGGAGCGAATTTTTGGTCTCTTAAAGGAAGGCGAAGAGGAGGCTTTGTTTTCCAAAATGCTGGGTACCATTCGTAAGGATGCACCGGTTGATTTTATTATTCCAGAAAAAAGCTGGCAAGAAAATTTAGACTATGAAAAAATTGCCAAAGTCTGGATTGATTTGGAATTTCGAACCCTGAGCGCTAGGTTTAAAGAGGTGATGGGCGCCGTGCCGACACAGGGCACTTTGGGAGAAAAAAATGAGGAGGGCGCGCCAGAAGTTGAGATTGTTGATGAAAAGTTATTAAAAGAATCAGCGGTGGCGCTCTGGATTATCAATTCGACATTAACTAATCCGGAACTAAATGATATTTTAAGTTTTTCTGCCAAAAAAACCTTAAAAGAGGCGCACGAATCTTTGTTACAAGAAATAAAAGCGAAAAAATTAGACAAAGTTTTTGATTTGATTGAGAAACCCCTGATTTCTGTTGTCGAAAAAATGGAGAAAAGAGGGATTGTGGTTGATAAAGAATTACTAAGTAAACTTTCAGTCGTTCACCATAAAGAATTAGCAAGTTTAGAAAAGAAAATTTGGACTTTGGCGGGTGAAGAATTTAATATCAACTCACCAAAACAAATGGGTGAAATTTTGTTTGTTAAAATGGGGTTGAAAGTTAAAAACCAGAAAAAAACCGCTGGTGGAAAAGTTTCAACTAAAGAGTCTGAGCTAGAGAAGATGAAAGATTTGAGTCCAATTATTCTTTTGATTCTGGAATATCGAGAATTGCAGAAAATGCTTTCAACTTATATTGATAATATCCCAAATATGGTGACGGAAGACGGTCGTTTGCATGCAAAATTTTTACAGGCCGGGACAACCACAGGGCGTATGTCTTCGACTGATCCCAATCTTCAAAATATTCCAAATCGCACTGATTTAGGGCGGGAAATTAGGCAAGCTTTCCTCGCTAGTCCTGGTTATAAATTAGTGGCTTTTGATTATTCGCAAATTGAACTACGAATTGCCGCCTTTTTATCGGGTGATAAAAAATTAATTGAGATTTTTAGAAACAGCGAGGATGTGCACACCGCCGTTGCGTCGGAAGTTTTTGGTGTGCCATTTGAAAAGGTAGATAAAGAGATGAGAAGAAGGGCTAAAATAATAAATTTTGGCATTATGTACGGCATGGGAGTCTCGGCTTTGAAGCAAAATCTTGGCACTGATCGAGCTGAAGCTCAAAAATTTTATGATGATTACTTTGAAAAATTCAACGGCCTAGCGAAATATTTAGATTCAGTGAAAGCGGAGGCTTTACGTTTGGGGTATACCGAAACCTTCTTTGGTAGACGAAGATATTTTGAAGGTCTCAAATCTAAATTACCTTTTATGCGCGCGATGGCCGAGCGAATGGCGATCAATGCACCAATTCAAGGAACGGAGGCAGACATCGTTAAATTGGCGATGGTGAGGGTGAATGAGTTATTAGACACAACAAATGTTCACCTACTTTTACAAGTGCATGATGAACTTGTTTATGAAATTAAAGAAGATCAAGTGAAAGATTTGGCACCGAAAATTAAAAAAATAATGGAGAGTGTGATTGATCCCAAAGAAACTAAAGGTGTCGTTTGTGTTGCTGAAATTGCCGTGGGCGATAACTGGGGAGAGATGAAGCGGGTATAAAAAACCCCACGTGCCTGTGCACGCGGGGGGGGGTGGAGCTGGCCGGAGTCGTTACTCCTTGCCCATAATCTGCTCAAACCGCCGATGAGGGTCTTCCTCGGTTGTCAGCACCCTTTTTGCTGCTGGCTTTTTTCTCCGAAGTAGTTTGAAAAGAATCGTGAGGGTGATGGATGTAACGACCATAGAACCCCCGTCAACTGGGCCTGATGTGCCCATTGTGCAGCCCGAACCCGTCTTCTTCGCCGAACATCTTTACCACGACGACGATGGCGATAATAAACAGGATAATCATGACCACCCACATTATCAACATGATCATTATGACCGACCACGACCCAAGATAGGCGATCAGGATGTTCCCAATCAAAACCCAATACAGGAAATTCGGCGTCAGAATCACTCCCCACATCGCATCAGAGTTGTGGTGAAAGTTGATGTTGTTGAGCGGTATGAATATCCGCGCAATCGCGATCACCAACAATATCAACGGCGATATTGTCAGTCCAAAGATGGTCCAATAAATTGCCGGGTTTGCAATGTACATACCGTCCTCTCCTTGTCCTCGTTCTTGTTGACCAATACCTATCCAGATAGTATATTACAGATTAGTTTTAATTAGTCAAATAATAACAATGATTTTTTTATTTCACGGAGACGATACAACCAAAGCTAGAAACGTTACTCAAAAAAATATTGAAGCCGCCAAGAAGAAGCATCTCGATGCCGAGTTTTTTAAATTAGCCACCGAAAATTTCTCGGAAAATCGACTCGATGAATTGATCGCCAGTCAGGGATTATTCTATTCTGGCTCTATAATCTTAGCTGACAATCTTTTGGAGGAAGACGAGGTTTCCGAGATTGTCATCAAAAAAATGAAAGAAATTTCCGAATCACCAAACCTTTTTATTTTCCTGGAAAAGAAGTTGTTAAAAAAAGAACTAGAAACTTTTAAAAAATACGCTAAAAAGATTGAAGAATTTAAAAAATTAGAAAAAAAATTAAGCAAAAAAGAAGTCTTGGCTCTGAAAGGGGAGAAAATAGACTTTTTCGAATTTGCTAATGCGTTGGGTGATCGAAATAAAAAGTTACTCTGGACTTTATACCAAGACGCTTTAGCGGAAAAGGTTCCCTCCGAAGAAGTGCACGGTATTTTTTTCTGGAAGATTAAAACCTTACTTTCCACTAGTTATACCCGTAAATATTCTGGTGAAGAATTAAGAAAAATGTCCCGCAAGCTCTTTAATGTTTACCATCAAGCCCATCGAGGCGAAACAGACTTCGCAGTGGCTTTAGAGAGATTTATTTTAGAAATCTGATATAATCAAAAGGTTATGACAATAATTAAAAAATACAGTTTATATTTGATTTTTGCTATCGCACTTGTTGGAACCTTGGTGAGCATTTATTTTAGCGATATTTTAGGCTGGGCGCCGTGTGTTTTGTGTTGGTATCAAAGGATATTTTTGTATCCGCTAGTGATTATAAGCCTCGTTGGTATTTTACGTAAAGATCCACAGGTTCATACTTATATTACCCCCATAGCTATTATTGGAGCTCTAGTTTCACTTTTTCATAATTTTCTTTATTGGGGGATAGTACCAGAAAGCGCCGCGCCATGTCAGGCGGGAGTTTCGTGCACCGCTGAATATTTGAAACTTTATGGCTTCGTGACCATCCCTCTTTTGTGTTTAGTAGCATTTGTGCTGATTATTATTCTTGCCTTTTTAAGTAAAAAAAATTATGAAAATAAATAGTGAAGTAAAAATGATTATTGGTATTGTGATCATCTGTGTTTTGTTGCTGGGGGCGTTTATTTGGTCGGCACCGAAACAGGGAGGTGTAACCAAGGATATGAATTTATTAGTTCGTGAAAATAGTCAAATGACTGGAAAGTTTGGCGCAAAAGTTACCCTAGTCGAGTTTGCTGATTTTCAATGCCCAGCTTGTGCAACCGTTTCTCCTTTTGTAAAAGAAGTCGCTGATTCTTATAAAGGCAATCCAGATTTTAATTTTGTTTACCGTCACTTTCCACTTTCTCAACACGCCAATGCAATGATCTCTGCTGAAGCATCGGAATCAGCTGGCGCCCAAGGAAAATTCTGGGAGATGAGTGAGTTGCTTTATAAAAATCAAACAGAATGGGCGGACATAAAAGATCCAACCGAGATTTTTGTGAATTACGCTAAAACATTAGGTCTTGATGCGGTGAAGTTTAAGGCTGATCTTGATCAACATAAATTTACCACTAAGGTCCAGTCAGACTTGAGCGATGCTATCGCCCTTGCCTTAAATCAAACCCCGTCCTTGTTTTTGAATGGGGCAGAGGTGACCGATATCGGTTCGCTTAAATCACAGATTGATGCTGAATTAGCCAAGTAGTTTAAAATTAATAAATATAAAAAACTATGTTTCCAGAAAACAGTAATCCACTTGATAGTCAGGCAAAAAAGGAGGAGGCAATTAAAGCGGTTGGAGAAGCATTGGATGAAACCACGCCAGAATTTAGACTGAAATTAGCTGTCCAGTTTATAAATAAAGGGTTTGGAGAAGCTGTGTTCGCACATCTAGATAAATTTTTAGAATCAGAAAGATCGGAATTAGTTGTCGAGTGTATAAATAAAGGTTTTGGAGAAGTTGTATTTGAACATCTAGATAAATTTCCTGAACCAGAAAGGGTAAAAATAGCAGAAATACTAGCGACGGTTGGTTACGCCAAAAATGTTTTTGGAATTTTGTTCTCTTCATTTGAAGGTCGTAATCGATATGTTTTAGCAGAAGCTTTAATTGAGGCCGGTTTATACAAAGAGATTTCTGGTGTCATAGACCGATTTCCAAAAGAAGAAAGGGCAGCTCTTGGTTTAAGAATTTTAGACGAAGCTAAAACTATTCGCCATCAAAACTAGATTTGATTGGACATTTTAGTTTTTTCTTGTTATATTCTTTGACATATCCGCCCATAGCTCAGCTGGTAGAGCAGCTCCCTTTTAAGGAGAAGGTCGTTGGTTCGACTCCAACTGGGCGGACTTCGATAGTTTTATGCTAAACTAAAAACATGGAAGAGTACACTCCGGAACAACTTTCCTCACTGGTAAAAGTCAGGCCTGAAAATAAGACCGACCACCGTTTTGTTTTGTCTCGAGAAGACTTTTTAAAAGAAAGATTACAAGTGATAAAATCGGAGCTTGTTGAAATTCAGAGAAAACACCCCGAAGTTCTTTCCTTGTGTTTATTTGGCTCAATGGTTAAAGGGACGGCGCATCAAGGTAGCGATATTGATGGTTTTTTGTATGTTGATTCAGAAACGGTGGCCCAAAATGAAAATTCTTCAGAGGGAGGAGTCGTTGAATATGATAAGGAGACAAACCAAACTTATTTAACAGAGAAAATCGGCAATAAGTACCTAACCGAACTTCGAGAGGGTATTAAAAGTAAAACAACCCTTGAAGATAAAGACGTGGCTGATATTAGAGTTTGTCCAATCTCAGAAAAAATAATAGACGCCGAAATAGCAAACCTATTAGAATTCCACAGAAACATGAAAAAATATAATGAGGACCTCGATAGTTGGATAGCCGATGAATCAAAACCGGAACCAACGAGACCAGAACATGTGTCTGCAAGTTTGGGTAAAATGTTTCACCTCGATATTGGTGGCGGTATTCGTAGATACAGAAAACTTTTTATAGATAAACTAGCGCGATTAGGAGATAGCGGTGAAAAAATATGGTCCTCCACCATAATGGGGACAGAGATGCTTGAGAATAATCTTTCCACAGACAAGGCAAAACATTATCCACGAACACTAGCTGAAGCGTCGGCTGTGTATGCTTCTTAGATACTCATCGCCCTTATATACCTCACCTTCTCCCACAGCTCACCCATATAAGAACTGTCACTTAGAATAGAACTTACATTAAAAATTAGATACCTTCACCACTCATATTTTTAGCGGGGTCTATTTCTTGTTTAATTTCAGCTGAGGGAACTTTCTCTTCCTGACCATATAGTTTTGGTTCCTCAATTTTTTCTCCTTTTTTCTGTTCTTCCTTCATCTTCTTTTTTTCTTCTTCTAACCTCTTTTCCACACGCTCGGCAGCTTCTTTTGTTAAATCCTCATCAAATTTATTTAAAAGATCCGGTAAGGCCTCAAGAACTTTTGGTAATAATCTGATTCCTTCTTTAAAAACTTTCACTAAATTTTGAGCATCTTCAGGTTTAAGTGAACCCATTGATTTACTCTCAACGTTATTTCCTTCTTGGGTTTTTCCACTTTTTAAAATACTTTCAAGATCATTAGAATTAAAGCCTTCAAATTCTTTAAATAATTCGTTTAATCTCTCCTGTAAGATTTTTTCTTTCTCCTCTTTTATAAGTTTTTCTTTTTCTTGTTTACTAACAATTTCCTCTCTTTGTTTTTTTAATTCTTTCTGTTCAACTTGTAATTTTTCTAAGGTGTCTTTTTTTGAAGCAACACTTGGTGATTCTTCACTTGTGGGGGGAAGACGTAATTCTTCTCTTACCACACTCAACCTTGACCTTGTGTCCTGAGTTGATTCGGTTAATTTAGTAATTTCCTGCTCTTGAGATTCGATTTGACCGTCCAAGCCCTTAAGCTGTTCTTCAGGAGATAACTCTGGCTGTTCAGCAGTTTGCTCTATTTCTGAGCCCTCTACACCCAATCTTTCCTGCCCCTCCAATTTAACTGGGTTTCCTACCCCCGGTAACTGATTTTCAGGATTATTCATATTTTAAGTATAACAATTAAAGGAGAGGAAGTCATTACTCACCTCCCTTATATTACCTCATAGTTATAGTAATTTCTTGTTGGGCGGATACAAGCTAGACAATCCTCTTATTAAGCATATAATCAATTTTAGAGTCTTTGTACGTTGTCGTTACGAAACCGCGAGGCATAAACCAAGGAGCGAGCATGAAGGTGGTTACGTCTGTTGAAAAAGGAAGGGTAATCCTGGGGGCGATTTCCTCAATATTGCCGGAGAGAGTTTATCAGGGTCTACTTAAAGACATCCGTTTGCACTCGCGCGAAGTCGAGAACGCAACCGGTGTGCGCCTGGTGTCGGACATGGTCACCAATATGGACGATTTGTTCCAGATGGTAAGTGTCACACCACCAGAGGTGAGTACAGTTGGGGTGATAATCGTATCCAAGCAATTGGAGAAGGAGGCTTGTGCCGTAGTCAAATATCTCGCAGGTTTAGGGCGGGTGGCCAGTTTTGTATTCCTCTGTGATTCCGAGCATGGTCAGGGAGCGGTCTCAATAGGGAGGGGCGGTGTCTATCTGGCGCACTTCAAACACGTAAGTCGTGGCGCCATCGTGAGAATGGTAGCGGGGTGAGTAGTAGGTGCGGACGTGGGCTGCTGGCGTTTGTGCCGGCAGCCCTTTTTTAATTCAAATTATAGAAGTGGAATATCAACCGCAAATAATCCGGCACCTGTTAGCAAAAGTGAGATGCTGATGGCGGCGAGTAAAAGATAAAAAACAAAATCTCTTTTTAATAAGGACTCTTCTCGATATTCAATAAAAAGTTCAGCCAAAGCAATTACAGCCAAAATTAAGGCGGTGATTTGGGTGTAAGCGCCGACAATCAAAAGAAAACCTCCAACCACTTCAATTATTCCTAGTAAACCAGTGAAAAAAACAGCTGGTCGAATATTTAATAAATTAAAAGAGTTTATCCAGCCAGGACGCTCCTTTCCAAGCTTTAAAGAACCCAAATTTAAGAAGATGAAACCTAAAAGTACCCTTAAAATAAAGGGTGCAATAAGGCTAAAAGCAAATAATTCGGGGAAAAGGTTGAAAGTTTGGGGCATAAGGATATTATAACATAATTTTTATTACATAACCCCCTTGCTTATCTTTTTAAAGAGATTAGAATATAACCCCATGTTAAAATCACAGCCAGTAAAAAAAATAGAAACACTGGTAGTCCTCGATAATATTCGTAGTACTTTTAATGTCGGCTCGATTTTTCGGACAGCTGATTGTTTAAATATTTGTAAACTTATTCTATGCGGTGTTACACCCCCCCCACGAGATCGTTTTGGAAGATCGCGCGATGATATCAGTAAAGTCGCTTTGGGCGCCGAAAAAAATCTAGATTGGGAATATTTTCCTAAAACCCTCTGGACGATTAAACAATTAAAAAAAGAAGGTTATAAAATTATTGCCATCGAGCAGTCAGAAAAATCTGTGGACTATAAAAAGATTAATCTAAGCAAAACTAAAAAAGTTGCTTTTGTAATCGGAAATGAAGTTGATGGTGTAGCTAAGCCAATTCTAAAATTAGCGGACAAAATCGCTGAAATTCCCATGCTCGGTAACAAAGAATCGTTGAATGTCTCAGTCGCTTTTGGAGTGGCGATGTTTCGGATGCTAAATGTATAAGTTTGTGCTTATTAACGTTGAGGATTATAATATTATTATGGATGGAATAGATAAAATCTTTAGACCAGCACCCGAGGACGATTTAGAACAGGTTCAAACACCAACTGGATTTATAGAATCTCTTTCTATTGGAAAAGAACATGTGTTGGTTAAACAACCGAGAGGAGATCTTATAGATATCAGCAAGGAAAATAAAACAAAAGGATATGAAGTGGAGAGTGATTTTGATAAATTTCGTAAAGGAATAAAACGCAGTATATACCCTAGATATACTGAAATTCATACCCACCCTACAAGTACAAGCCAGGGTAGTTTCACTGACAACCTCTCTGCTTTATTGAAAGGCTGGGGGATTAAATCACTTAAAAGACGAGTAGAAGAAATGAATGCACTACCTAGTGGAATAGATCTAGTGGGTTTTTTAGAAAATAGAGAAGTTAAAGCTTCTTTTATAGCCGTCAGAGACTCGGATACTGGGGAGGTTAGGGGCTATCAAGTGATGAGAAAGACTAAAAAAACCCCATCGGTACTCCCTTTTTTCCCTAGGTGGGCTGAAAAGTTTAGGGCGGATCTAAGAATAGATGCTGATGAATATGATAATATTTTAAAAAAAGTAGCAAAAAATGGTAATCTAAAAGAAGCAGAAATTGCCATGGACAGACTGTCTAAGAAGTATCATTTTCAACATAAGACTATCTCTACAGAAGGATGGGAGATTTCAGCTGAAGGGGCCACTTTTAATCCTACTGAATAAGCGCGCGACACCCCATCTCTTGCTTTATAATTAGTAGATTTTATTTCTGGCACCTCGGACAAAAATGTGTGCCTCGGCCAACATGCTTAATTTTTTTGATAGGGGAGCCGCAGATTTTGCAGGAGAGTTTTGCTCGGCCGTAGACTTTTAAATATTTAACAAAGTTTCCTTTTTCACCCGTGCTTCGACGATAGTTTTTTGAAGAAGTACCCTTGTGCTTAATTGATAATTTTAAAACAGCAATGATTTGTTTACGTAACTTTTTGATTTCTAAATCAGTAACTTTTTCAGTCTCTCTATTTGGTAAAATTCCAGCCAAGAAACAAGCTTCGTCGGCGTAAATATTACCGATTCCCGCAATTAAAGTCTGATCTAAAAGAATTTGTTTTACTGTGCGCTTGGGATATTTGGAGAAAAGATTTTTTAGATAGTTTTGCGTGAAGTCTTTTTCTAAAGGCTCTGGACCGTAATGCTCAATACTTGAAGTTAATTCATCTTTGTTTAGTAACCTCGCCCAACCAAATTTTCTTAAGTCGTTGAAGTACAGGATGTCGCCAGTAGAGAAATGAAAAATTAGACGGGTGTGTCGTCCGGGCGTTTGAACATCGTTGGTTGGATGACCACCGGAAATCAAGTCTCCTTTTTTCGGCACAAAGATTAATTGCCCAGTCATTTTTAAGTGAAAAGTCAGATGTTCATCATTACTCAGATCCAAGATCAACATTTTCGCTCGTCGAGAGAGACCAGAAATTTTCTGATTCACCAACCTTTTTTGAAAAGTAAGAGGGGATAATGGCTTAATCGTTTTTGGCCACAAGACTTGCACTTTTGTGATCTTTTGACCCAGCAACGATTTTTCCAGCTCTCTTTTGAGGGTTTCTACCTCGGGTAATTCAGGCATTATTTTATCTTAGCAATTTCTTCCTCGGCCACTTTTGTGTCACTCCAGGGCTCTTTTTGCCCGTTGGCGCGCACAATATACGGATCAGTGCCTTTGCCGGTAATTAAAACCACGTCACCCGCCTGGGCCAATTTTACGGCCTGGGCAATCGCTTGCCGACGATCAATAATCAGTTTTGGTTTCTTGTTTTTTATTTCATCAGCCATTTGCTTGGCGATTTCTAGGGGATCATCCTCATAAGGATCTTCATCAGTAATAATAATTTCTTCACAATAATTATCGGCAATGGCAGACATTTCTTTTCTCTTCCATTTATCACGTCCGCCACCACAATTTCCCAAGACACAAATTTTTCTCTTGTTTTTAAAGGTCTCGTAAATTGCTTTTAGAGAATCAGGGGTGTGAGCATAGTCCACAACCACTTCAATTCCTAGACTATTTGGAATTTTTTGCGCCCGGCCTTTTATCTCAGTAACTTTTTCTAGACCAGTTTTAATCGTTTCCATGGTAATGCCCAAAGCCCGAGCATAGGAAACCGCCGCTAGCATATTATAAACATTAAACTGTCCCACTAATTTTGATTCTATTACCATTTCTTCACAAACAAATTTCAAACCATCTTCACGACAAACAATCGGTTCGCCATCTTTGAGTGAGTAGGGGGCTTTTTTCTCAACATCAATATTCAAAAATTTATGTCCTTCTTTGTCATCAATATTAGCCACGATAATTTTGCCTTTTTTCGGAGAATTTTCTAAAGCTTTAGCAATTTTTAACTTAGCTTCCAAGTATTTTTCAAAAGAACCGTGTTGCTCGATATGCTCGGGAGCGATATTAGTAAAAATTAAGGCGTCTAAATCTATAAACTTATGTCGGTATTGTAAAACTGCCCCAGAAGAAATTTCTATCACAATATAGTCACAATGAGCATCCACAGCCTGTCGTAAAAATTTCTGTGTAAAAAATCGTCCCGGCATAGTCATCTTCAGCATATTTGGTTTGGAATCGTCTCTAATTTTGAAACGTAAAGTACTGGCCACAGCCGTGATGAAACCCGCCTCTTCCAAAATAGCATTTACAAATTCTACAGTCGAAGTCTTGCCTTTGGTGCCGGTCACCGCCACCACCTTTATTTTTCGGGAAGGGAATCGGTAAATTATTGCCCCAAGCAAAGCCAATAGATAATGATAAACCGGCTGAAAAAAAGTAAAAACTTTCTTTGGGATGATTTTTTTAATTGGTCTTAATATCTTGTCCATCTTTTTACTTTTATTTACCTAGATGTTTTAGAGCCGCTTTGATTTTAGCGCCTGTTTCTTTAATTTCTGAACCAATATCCTGCAGCGCCTCCCGCGCTTCCTTGTGTGAATAGCCAAGAGATTTCAAGGCTTCCAAAGCATCCACTTCTTCCTTAATATCATGAGAGGCTTCATCACTAGAGAGCATTTTACCTTTTAATTCCAAAACAAGTTTATCAGCCATTTTTTTACCGAGGCCAGAGACTTTGGTGAGGTGTGCCGTTTCGCCAGTAGAAATAGCTTTTTTTAGAGAGCTGACCGTGGCGACATTTAATATTCCCATCGCGGTTTTTGGGCCGATTCCTGAAACGGTAATTAGCAACTCAAACAAGTTTAATTCTTCATGGGTTTTAAATCCATATAAATCCAAAGCATTTTCTCGTACCGCCAAATATGTCCACAAACTAATTTCCTGACCCTCCTTAATCGAAGAGTTTAATTCAGTGGTGATAAAAACTTTATAACCAAGGCTATTAGCTTCGATCACAATGAATTTATCTTGTCGACTTAATACTCGGCCGGTGATATGGGAAATCATTAATCAATTATATGCCAGAATGAGCGAAAATTAAAGGTGAAATTTTAACGATGGAGTTTGTTGTAGATTTTGATACGGTTTGACTCCTTATCAATCAAGGCCTCAAATTTAGCAAAATCAACGTCGGAAACGTGTTGTTTTTCTTCAGTTAATTTACGAGCACGTTCATATGCCTCTTCGGCCCGTTTCAAATCAATCTCACTCGCCAATTCTGATCGAGAGGCCAGAATAATTACTTCCGTTGTGCGATTATTGGCTGGTGAACTTTCTCTGATTTCAACCACTCCAGAGTCAATAGTTAAAGAAATTATTTCCTTCGAGTTTTCTTTGCGTAATTTTATTTCGCCAGTTTTGGCAAGAGTAACAAGAGGGGTGTGGTTCGGGAAAACAGTAATCTCTCCAGTTTTAGTCGGGATTGTCACCTCTATAATGTCATCTTGATAGACAACTCTCTCTGGCGTAATAATTTTAAATTTGATTATACTCGACATATTATTTTTTTGCTTCAAACTCAGCCACGACATCCTCTACACTACCTTTTTGATAGAAATATTGCTCACCGATATGGTCATACTTTCCAGACAAAATTTCTTTAAAGCTTCTTATAGTGTCCTCTTTTTTTACATATTTTCCAGGAATACCATTAAATTCTTCGGCCACGTGAAATGGTTGAGATAAGAACTTTTGAATTTTTCTAGCGCGGAAAACAGCTAATTTATCATCATCAGATAATTCATCCATACCCAAGATTGAAATAATTCCTTGCAAATCTTTATATTTCTGAAGAATTTTTCGCACATCTTGAGCGACTTGATAATGTTCTTCACCAACAATGTTTGGATCAAGCATTGTTGAAGTGGAATCTAAAGGATCCACTGCTGGGTAAATACCAATTTCGGTCAAGGCGCGGTTTAAGGAAATCGTTGAATCAAGGTGGGTGAAAGTTGTGGCTGGCGCTGGATCAGTAAAGTCGTCGGCGGGCACATACACCGCTTGCACCGAAGTAATAGAACCTTTATTTGTTGAAGTAATTCTTTCTTGTAAGTTTCCCATTTCTGTCGCCAAGGTTGGTTGATATCCCACGGCAGATGGCATACGACCGAGTAGGGCGGACATTTCTGAACCAGCTTGAGTAAAGCGGAAAATATTGTCAATAAATAATAGAATATCTTTTCCTTCTTCGTCACGAAAATGTTCAGCCATGGTTAAGGCAGAGAGAGCGACTCGAGCTCGAGCACCAGGCGACTCATTCATCTGTCCGAATACCAAACAAGTTTTATCCAGCACCTTGGCGTTTTTCATTTCTTTATACAAATCGTTTCCTTCACGTGATCGTTCACCCACACCGGCAAAAATAGAATAGCCACCATAGGCTTTGGCTACATTATTAATTAATTCTTGAATGACCACGGTTTTTCCCACACCAGCTCCACCAAACAACCCGACTTTTCCTCCGCGTAAAAATGGACAGAGAAGGTCAATAACTTTTACTCCAGTTTCTAAGATTTCAATCTTTGTTGATTGCTGATCAAAATCTGGCGATAGACGATGGATTGGAGATTTTTTGTCAGTATAAGTGAAAGGTATATTATCGATTGGCTCACCGGTCACATCAAACATTCGGCCTAATACCGCCTCGCCGACTGGGACGGAGATTGGTGCGCCGGTGTCGGTAACTTCTTGGCCCCGAACCAAACCGTCGGTACTTTTCATGGCAATAGCACGAACTTCGTTCAAGCCTCGATGCTGGTTCACCTCCAGAATCATTTTTTTGCCGTCAGGACCAATGACGGTTAGGGCATTATAAATACTCGGTAAATTTTCTTCGAATCTAATGTCTACGACGGGTCCGATAATTTGAGTGATTTTTCCTTTGGTCATATTATTGTATATTTAGAGCTTCCGCTCCGGCTATAATCTCAGCGACTTCCTGAGTGATATTGGCTTGTCGGGCTTTATTATAAATTAACGACAAGTCTTCTAATAATTGGTCGGCATTGTCTGTGGCGTTTTTCATTGCAAACATTCTAGAGCTGTGCTCTGAAGCCAAAGCTTCTAAACCGATTTGCGAAATCAAGGCGGAAAGTAAATTTGGAATCATTTCATCTAAAACTTCCTGCTCACTTGGTTCAAATTGATAGGGGGACATACTTTTTTTATCAAATCTATCTGTTTCTCGGTCTTTTTCAATCTCTTCAATAATGTTTCGAGTAGTTTTCATACTTACCGGCACAATTTCTTTGACCGTCGGCCGGTACAACATTTGTTTGACGAATTCAGTGTAAGCGATAACAACGTTTTTATATTTTTTAGAGTTTACAAATTCATTTATCACTACTTTTTCTAGACTGTTTGTTTCTTCAATATCTATTTCGTCGCCAAACTCATGGAAACTTGCGATTACTTTTAATTTATTTCTCAAGGCGATCTTCTCTGCTTGTTTTCCGACAACTATACACTCAATTTCGTTTTCATTTTGTGTTTTAAACTTTGCCACCGACTTGGAAACATTTGTATTATAAGCTCCACACAAACCTTTATTAGAAGCTAAAATCACCAAGAGGGTTTTGTCTCCCTTACCATAACAAAGTAGGGGATGTGATACTTTTCTCATTTTGAATAATGTAACTAAAATTTCTAGCGCGTATCGAGAATAAACACGAGAAGAAATCGAGCGATTGATGGATTTTCGCATTTTTGATACCGCCACCATCTCCATTGTCTTGGTAATTTTTTTAATATTACCGATGGAATTGATCTTCTGTTTAATTGTTTTTATCTGAATCGCCATAACTATTTTGTGCGTGATTGATTAAATTCTTCAATCGCTTGCTGTAACATTTTTTTGACTTCCTCGTCCCAAACTTTTTCTATTTTTACCAGTAAATCTTTTTTAGAAGTATTTAGGAAGTTATGCATTTCAGTTTCCCACTTTTTGATTTCTTGTTTATCTACTTGATCAAGCAAACCCTCGTTTACCGCAAAGATGCTGGCGATTTGGAGCGCAACCGGAAGAGGCTGAAACTGATCTTGTTTTAATATTTCCACCGTTTTTGCTCCACGATCGAGGATTTTTTTGGTTTCTGGATCCAAATCGGAATCGAATTGAGAGAAGCTTTCCAGTTCACGATATTGCGCCAACGATAATTTCATCGGGCCGGCATTTTTCTTCATGGCTTTGATTTGAGCTGAACCACCGACACGAGACACGGAAAATCCGACGTTAATAGCTGGGCGTATACCTTTATAGAACAAAGATGATTCTAGGAAAATCTGACCATCGGTAATGGAAATAACATTTGTTGGAATATAGGCGGAAATATCTCCACCTTGAGTTTCGATAATTGGTAAGGCAGTGATAGAACCACCTCCAATTTCATCGTTTCGGCGACAAGCCCGCTCCAATAATCGGGAGTGTAAATAAAAGACATCGCCAGGATAAGCTTCACGACCCGGTGGGCGTCTTAAAAGCAAAGAAATTTCACGATAGGCGTTGGCGTGTTTTGATAGATCATCATAAACGATTAATACATCATCACCTTTTTCCATAAAATATTCAGCGATCGCTACTCCAGCGTAAGGCGCAAGATAAAGTAGGGAAGCGTTATCGGAAGCTCCAGCCAAAACCACTGTGGTGTAGTCCATCGCTCCTCTTTTTTCCAATTCACCGATCACGCGCATAATTTTTGATTTCTTCTGACCGATGGCCACGTAAACACATTTAACACCAGTATTTTTTTGATTAATAATGGCATCAATAGCCACGGCAGTTTTACCAGTTTGTCGATCACCGATAATTAATTCTCTTTGTCCACGGCCAATTGGTACCAAAACGTCCACCACCTTCAAACCAGTTTGTAACGGAACACTAACTGATTGACGGGCCATAATACCCAGAGCGATTCTATCTACCAACATTTCTTTTTCACCAACAATTTTTTCCTTACCATCCAAGGGTTTTAATAGGGGATCGACAACTCGTCCTAAAATTTGATCTGAAACGCTCACTGACAAAACCTTGCCAGTTCGTTTTACCTTGTCACCTTCTTTTATTTTTGAGAAGTCACCCAAAATCACCACCCCCACGGTATCTTCTTCCAGGTTCAAGGCTAAACCAGGTATATCTTCATTAATAACGAGCATTTCCTGCGCCATACAACCGGATAAGCCAGAAACCTTGGCGATGCTATCGCTCATGGAAATTACTTGGCCAAATTCCGTGACGTTGATTTTTCCCTCAAACGACGCGATTTTTTCCTTCAAACTTTTTATTATTTGATCTGTCGCCATATTAATTTTCGATTAATTTGCTTTTTAATAAATTTAACTGATTTTTTAAACTAGCATCATAAATAAATCCTTGATAAGTCGCCACGAAGCCTCCAATTAATTCACGGTCGTCCAGTTTCTCGATTAAGGCCGATTTATTAACCGTCAGTAAGGTTTTGATTTCGGTTAAAATTTCATCATCAATCGGCAAACTGGAAATAACTTTCAAAGAATTAAATTTTAAATTATTTTTCTGTAATCGCTCTAAATGTTTTAAAGTCGCTGGCAATAAAGCCAGTAAATGATGTTTTTCTAAATAATTGTACAAAGCCAACATCAATTTTTCAGTTGGTACTGATTCGGTCGATAGTTTATATAAGGCTTGAGCTAAATTTTTAGAGGAAATCATTTTTTTGCTGCATAAGCGGCTAGGGATCTCTTAATATAAGTTTTCTGTGTCTCAGGAGTTAAATTTTCTCGTAAAACTTTTTCCACACCTTCAATAATTAGGCCAGACATTTCTTTTTCCACCTCACTTTTAATTTTCTTTTTTGTTTCAGCGACCACCATCTCTCCGTCAGCAATAATCTTTTCTTTCATCTTTAATGATTGCTCTTGGGTGTCTGCCAAAATAGTATTACTTTTAGTTTGAGCCACACCGATGATTTCATTTGATTTCACTCGCGCCTCATCAATTTTTTTATTCCTAATTTCTTCCGCCATCATCAAACTTGTTTCAGCTTTTTGGGCATTCTCTAAACCTTCATCAATCTTTTTTTGACGCTCTTCAATTATTTTTTGAATTGGTTTAAAAGCAAATTTTTTCAGAACCAAAAAGATGATAATAAAGTTTATCAAGTTAGCCAAAGCGACTGGCCAGTCAAAACCGATTCTACCTAGAGTTTCTAACATAATCTAGGTTAAAATTAAAGTAAGAAGAAGGCCACGAAAGCATAAATCGCGGTTGATTCTGCCAAAGCCACACCGATAATCATCTTTGAGAAAATTGAATCGGAAACCTCTGGATTTCGGCCTATTGCTTCCAAAGCTTTACCGATAATATAACCTTCACCAAGAGCCGAACCGGCCATCGCGATAGTCATGGTCATACCTTTTGCTATTAAACGGGCCACCTCGACATTGCTTGCTACATCTTCCATATATTTATGGTTAAATTAAGCTAATAAATTTGCAAATAAAACTTTGCTGTCTGGATTTTTTAAACAAAAATCAAGACGGCAGAGATCTATTCAATTTCTTCTCGCGGTTTAATGGCCAACATATAGTAAGCCGTGACGAGTGACCCAAAAACTAATGCCTGTACCACACCCGATAGAATACTCATTGCGGACCAGGTGATCGGTAAGACATAGGCAAAGGCTCCTAAAATTAAAGTTGCTAAAACCTCGCCCGCATACATATTACCAAACAAACGTAAGGATAGCGAAATTACTTTAGCAATCTCTCCGACGATGTCTAGTAAGCCAATTAAGAAATCTATAATTGCCATAAAACCATCTTTTAAACTACGTCTAAAACCCAAGTAAACATCTTTGAATTTAAAAAACTTACCGATATGTCCCCAAAAACCCCAATCGGCGATAGATACAATCTGGAGTAAGATCACCGCCCCCAAAGCCAAACCAAAAGTAGTGTTAAAGTCGGTAGTTGGTGAGCGGAAAACTGTTGAGCCGTTGTATTGAATTGCGCTAATTCCAGGAATTAAGGTAATCAAGTTTGAAATGCCGATATAAATAAAAATGGTAGCGATTAAAGGAAAGATTTTTTTTGACTCGTCTTTGTTGGCGGTGATTTGGGTGATAAAACCTATCATTCCTTCATATAAAATTTCAACTGCCGTCTGTGCTTTGCCTGGTCGCGTCTTGTATTTTCTGACGATGATAAAACAGAAAATTATTAACAGAACCATAATCCCTAAAGATAGTAGGGTAGAGTTAGCGAATTGGAAACCGCTGACATTTACAATGAACTCTGGATGAACCCCGGTGATGTCGCGAGAGAGTCTAAACATTTTCTTTTTTAAGTTCTTTAATTAAAGCTTCTGTCCTCTGCAATTTTTGAGTTTTATGTTTGTAGATTAAGACCGTAATGATCCAAGAAATGACAAAAGCCAGGATTAGGAGTATAAAAGTGTATAAACCAGTGTGTCCTTGGTCCAAAGTACGGCCTAAAATAATGGCTCCAATCGCTGGTAAGGCAAAGATAAAGGCAATTTCAATCATTAAGATAAAAATACCGTTTATTTGGGCTTCTCTTTTTTTCTTTAATTCATCCAGGTTCATAAAAACAAGCGCATTATATCTAAAAATTTATAAATGAGCCAGTTGCTTTTATTCATCTTATGTGATAGTTTATGTGGACAGTAAATTAATTTAAATAATATGCCAATTACATCATCAGCCAAAAAAGCTCTACGCGCCTCAAAGAATAAAGCCCTGTATAATGCCCGCCGAAAGGATGCTATTTCTGATGTGTCCAAAAAAATCAAAAAATTAGTAGCTGACAAGAAGGTTAAAGAAGCAGAAGCTCTATTATCTACTGCTTACAAAGCCATCGACAAAGCTTGCAAAACAAACTTGATTCATAAAAATACTGCATCGAGAAAGAAGTCTCGATTGGCTAAACTTTTGTCTAAAAATAGTAAATAAAAGAGCTTGCTCTCGTCGTTCAATGGATAGGACACTTCCCTGCGAAGGAAGAAATCCAGGTTCGATTCCTGGTGGGGGCACAATTGCAGAATTATTTTTTAATTTGTTTGACTTTTTTAATTAAAACTTTATCATTAACTAGGAAATCAAAGTTTTTACACGGAGGAGGTAAAAGTGGAAAACTCGATCTTTAGCGGTTTTTGGACTGAGCCTGATCGACGACGGTTGGCCATTGCGACGAACTTTCAAGAACTGGCTGACATCGCTGTCACATCAATTCTGCCACGGATGGCCTTAGTTGGACGGCCAATCGTAGAAGTGTGCGGACCGATTACGACTGGGGGCCTTGGTTGCAAGTGGAAAAATTTGCGACGCTTCCAGCAGACGATCCTTTTTTTGACAGAAAAGGGAAATCTGGTCTTCGATCCGGTTTTGTTCGAAGAAAGAATCGGACACCTTGCTAACGATCACCATCGTCGTGGGGTGTACTGCGAAGAAATCCTGACTGTTTTTTACACGCAAGTGTTTGAGTCAGGCTACATCAGTCAGGCCAAATTTCTGCCTGGTTGGCAGTCCTCGCATGGGGCTACGTTTGAAAGGATGACGTTGACCTCTCTCGGCATACCGATCGAGGATCTATCAATCCAAGATCTGGCGCTGATTGACCGAATTGGTGAATCGGCAGAATCTACCTCAAATTGAGCACAACCGCCCACACCCCATCACCAGTAGTAGCTGGAGATGGGGTTTCTTCTAACTTTAAATCAACACAAAGACTGTTTTTAAAATCCCAAGTACTCCATAATCTTATGGGAAGCTGGCTCTTGCAGTTCTTTTTCCTCGAGAAATTCGGCGAGGACAGAAGCAACTTCGTCTACACTTTCCTCGTGTAGGGGAATAATGATGTAGGGCAATAAATTTTTCTTGGATTTTAAAATAATTTTTGGCTCTCCCTGTCTGGTTTCCACCCAAAAAGATTCGATGGTTAAATAAGGATGCAAATCTTTGCCAATAATAATTCCACGTTGATTGATCTCATAATCTACAGTTGCTGGTTCACGGAAAGTATAGAAAACTAAAATTCCCGCGGAGAGCAAAATCAAAATTCCAAACAAAGCATTGTTATAAACAAAAGCTAAAATAGCAACACAAACTGTAATAATACCGACAGCCCAAAACCAATCGGTACTTCTTTGATAGTGATTATATTCCGGCGCTTGCCAAGTGAGCGACATTTTTTCCATGTATATTATTATAGCACAAGTTTTAATAGCAAGAAGCGTTGGAATAAGGTAAAATTACTTTTATATGAATCTAGAGAAGAATTTCACTTTTGTTATCATGGGGGCAACCGGGGATTTGGCAAAATTAAAGCTAATTCCGGCTCTCTATAGCTTATTAAAAAATAATGAGGAGTCCAGAGTGGCTTTAATCGGTGTGGCGCGTTCAGACGTTACGATTCAATCTATTTTAGAGGAGGCCAAAAATAATATTAAAAATTTAGACCAGGCAATCTGGGATAAGTTATGTCAGTCGGCGTATTATCAAAGGCTAGATTTTGAAAAGTTAGAAGATTTTGAAAATTTGCGAGATAAAATAAAAGATATTGAAATAAAACAGAATTTATCTGGTAATCGTTTGTTTTACTTGGCAACCTTGCCTGAGCATTTTGCCAGTGCTAGTGAAAATTTAGCGAAAGTCGGTTTGGTAAATTCAAAAGATGAAAAATGGGAACGTGTTTTATACGAAAAGCCTTTTGGTTCCAGCTTGGCTTCAGCCAAAGCAATTAATAAAAGTATTGATAAAGTTTTTGATGAAAAAAATGTTTTTCGAGTAGATCATTATTTAGGTAAAGAATTAGTTGGTAACATTGCCTTACTTCGTTTCACCAATCGTATTCTTGAACCTTTGTGGAATAATCGTCATATTGATTCCGTGCAAATTATTCGTGATGAGGATTTCGGGATTAAGCATCGTGGAAATTATTTTGATAAATATGGTGCAATCAAAGATATGTTACAAAATCATATTCTGCAAATGCTTTCTTTAGTGGCAATGGAATCCCCAAAGTTTATTTCTGGTGAATATTTACGCGATGAAAAAGTCTGTGTTTTAAAGAAAACCAAAATTAAGGATGTTTTCTTGGGGCAATATGAAGGCTATACCGAGGAAAAGGGGGTAGCGCCTAGTTCGCAAACAGAAACTTTTTTTGCGGCCCGATTGGAAATAAATAATAAGCGTTGGAAAGGTGTGCCCTTTTTTGTACGCGCTGGTAAAAACCTAAATAAAAAAGAAGCCGTAATTCATATTCGCTTTAAACCAGTAGACTGCCTGTTGGCTAAAACTTGCCCATCGGATAGTAATTATTTAACAATTCGGATTGAGCCGAACGAAGGTTTTTCCTTTGAACTTAATTCAAAATCTGTAAGAAAAGGTTTTGAAGTTGAAACTGTGAATATGGAATATTGTCATCATTGTGAGCACGGTGAAAATACCCCAGAGGCTTATGAGGTTCTGCTCGAACAAGCCGTGGCGGGCGAGCAATCAGTTTTTGTGCGAAATGATGAAGTGGAATTGGCCTGGAAAATTGTTGATCGTCTGGATCTTAAAAATACAACCGTTTATAAATATCCGATTGGCAGTTCTGGCCCAAAAGAATTAACCGATTGGAATAAAAAAAATAATATTATATGGAAAAGTTAAAAATTGGGTTTATTGGTTTGGGTCGTATGGGTTCAAATATGGTTTTGAATTTACTCGATCATGATTATGAAGTTGTAGTCTACAATCGCACAAAAGAGAAAATGGCAGAGGCGGTAAATTATGGCGCCACTCCCTCTTCATCACTTTTCGAATTAGTAAATCTTTTACCGGATAGAAAAGTAATTTGGTTAATGGTTAATGCCGGCGAAGCTTTGGATCAAGTGTTGGCCGAACTTACTCCTTTGTTAAATAAGGGCGATATTGTGATTGATGGTGGAAATTCTTACTATAAAGATTCACAAGCTCGTTATGAAAAATTAAAACAATCAGGAATAAGTTTTATGGACTGCGGTACGTCAGGGGGAATGGGTGGGGCGCGCAGTGGTGCGTGCTTGATGATTGGTGGTGATAAAGAAAGTTTTGATTGCACCAAAAATATTTTTAGAGATTTAGCTATTGCCGACGGTTTTGCTTATCTTGGAAATTCTGGTGCCGGTCATTATGTGAAAATGGTTCACAATGGCATTGAATATGGAATGATGTCGGCTTTGAGTGAAGGTTTTGAAACTATAAAAAATTCTAATTTGAATGTCAATTTAAAAGAAGTAGTCAAAGTTTATTCACACGGTAGCATTGTCGAAAGTAAATTGATGGGATGGCTGGCGGAAAGTTTTAATGAAGACTGCTATCTCGAGAGTATTTCTGGTAATGTTCCAAAAGGGGAGACTGAAGAAGAAATGAAAAAACTTTTAGCTGAATCAAACGGTGTGATGCCGACTTTAGACGTAGCAGTAAAAGTCCGTGAGCAATCTCGTGTCACACCTTCATACACTGGCAAACTGATTTCCGCCATGCGTAATAAATTTGGTGGACATAAAGTGAATAAAACTGAACGTTAGTTTTCCGAGAGTGTGTTATAATCAAAATATGGAGTCATTCATAAAAGCCGATATTTTCTTTTTTATCACCACTATTATCTTAGTTATATTTGCAATTCTAGTCGGTATTATTTGTTTTTACGTGATTAAAATATTAAAGAATGTGAAAGATTCGACTGACACTCTAAAAGATGAGGTGAAAGTGGCTGGAAAAAAGTTGGGCGAACTCGAACAAAGAATTGCCGATAGTTTTATTTTCAACTTCCTTTTCTCAAAGAAAAAAAGAAAGAAATAATTTTTTATTAGGGCGTGAGCGTAATAACTTTAGCTTCAATTCGTCATAATATTATATGAAAAAATCAACCACCCATAAAGTCGAAGCGGCGGTCGCGATCAGTGCTGGTATAGCGGCTGCATCAATTGCCGCTACTATGCTTCTTGGCCGCCACGGCAAAAAGAATCGCAAGAATTTAAAAGCTTGGAGCATTAAGATGAAGAAGGATGTGGTCTCTAAAGCTAAAAAATTAAAAGTTGTGACTGGCCCAGTCTATGAAAAAATTGTTCACGAGGTTGCAAAGGAGTATGAAGGGATGAAAGAAATCGGCAAAGAAGAATTACAAAAAGAAATTGCTAGTCTTAAAAAAGAGTGGCATTTGGCCGTTAAAGAGGCGAAGAGCAAGAAGAAATAAAGGCTGTGGGGATATGGGCTGGTGTTAAAAATTATGGAGTAGAATCTTCTTGAGGGCCGCGCCTAAACTTAGAAAAAGAGATAGTCTGCGAATAGTCCTGGCGGTCTCTGTATAATCCCATTTTAAAATATCTTTTTGTTTTTGGTAAATGTTTATACCCCATCTTTCCTTCATATTCTCCTATAATTTGTCCATCGATAATAAATTTACAGCGCCCATTATTTTGATCGTCTAAAGAATAATTTGTTTTAATTTCATGCCAAATACCCCTTTCTAATTCTGGTGATTTAAACTTTCTTTTTACCGACTTGTCTTCTGAACCATCATCAGATTCATTAACTATAACTTGTGCAATAATCATACCATCCTGATATCTGTACGATAAAAATGGACTATCAGAACTTTGGTCCTCATCCGAAGGTTGTTTCCATTGTGCGATAACCAAGCGATTATTATTTATTTGAAAATCTTCTGGAATAAAAATAGAAAAACGATACCAAACCTCAGTTCCAGGTGATATAGATTCTTCACTCAAGCTAATTTCGGCCCTCTCGCTCTCAGCCTCAACCATATCTCCAGGATTCAAAGTTATTTTTAATGCTCCATCTTTTATAGAAAAATCTCCCGGTAAAATCCTTTGGGTCGTCCAGTGCTTTTCTAATTCTGGGGAACTGAAATCGTCACGGATTTCAAATTCTTTGTTTACTTCTATAGTCTCCATAAAATAAATATAGCACAAAATTGGCGGCGGGGAATATGGGACGACGTTGAGATAGTTAAATTATAATTTAATCAATTTTTCAATCTCCGACAATATTTCCTCCTGGGACATTACTGATGAATCGAAAGTGGGGATTTGGGTGTCTTTTAATTCATGATATTTATCATATCGCTCCTTCATACCCTTTTCTGTTGTTACAGAAATTTTAGTCTTTTTTATTTCAGCGTCTTTAACTCTTAAATTAAACCTTTCCAACAAAGTTTCATAAGGCGCTTCGATGTTTACTTGAACCAAACGCTGATTATTAGCCTCCGCAATTTTATGATATTCATCAATTTCGGCTATTAGTTGCGCATTTCCCTCTACTAATATTGAGAAACCCTCCACGGCAGCTTGTCTTGCTAGAGACAAGGCGAGTCTATTCACAATGCCCGTGTTTGAATACTTTTCGGCAGAATAATCTGATATCAACCATTTTATTTTATCGAAATAGACATGAAAAGTGCCCGCTGTTTTTTCTATGATAAGTTTTGCCACGCTGCTCTTACCAGAACATTGAGGACCATACAAGATAAGAATAAATTTCTTTGACATAAAAACATCTTACCATTTTATAGGGATAAAAGTCATTAGCGGGGGATATGGACGACGTTGAAGCGGCCTTAGACAAAATGAACCTTCTTATAACGAAAACTAGCCGCCACTCTCACTATAATTCTAAATACAATAAAAATCAGCACAGCAATAAGAGAAGACAAATCAAGCCAAAAGGTTACGCTTATCAATAAAACAGAGAATATAATCTCTAACAGGTTGAACCCCATCCAAGTGTCAACAAATATTTTATCGGTACCGACTGGAATATATTCTCGTTCGGAACTCCAAAGCCAGAAGTAATCTAGGATTTTAAAGGCAACAAAAGTAGCCAAGAAATAGATAATCGTTAATTGAGTGGAATATATATAAAGAAAAAGAACAAACATGATTCCCAGGTCGAGAAAGACATCGATTTCACGTTTAGGCGGAAACTTTTTTAATGATGGTGCGTAGTCAATCCAATAATCCACAATATCTAAATATACAAAAACAAAGGCAATATATTGCCATGGTGAACTTAAAAATGGCCACCATTGAAAACCGAGGCCGAGTACTATTCCAATCATTATGTCTATAAACTTCAAACTAAAATTTTTCATGTTGATAAGTATAGCAGATTTTGCGGAGGATGTGGGACGATGTCGGAACGGTTTTGAGGGGAATATAGAGTTTTTAATCCTTAGCTTATAATTATTACCTCCCCATCTCTAACTGTTCGATAAATGATATTATTTTGCTTACAATATTCAATTTCTTTTTCAACACTAGCTGATTCTGGATGATCTGACTGAAAATGAGGCATAAAACGAAAATCCACCAACCCTAGACCTTCCCACAAAATTTCTTTTTGTTCACCATATGGAGTGTCTAGAGGATCAACCAAATCCATGCCTTTAAGACTTGGTGCTAAAACACAACCAGCGGCACTATATCCAGCATAAAGAAAATTATTATTGTCTTTATTTTTTTTGAGGAAATCATCAAGGCCGCTCAGACTCATCGCCTGACGCAATACAAAAGTGTTTCCACCACTTATAAAAATGGCCCCCAGGTCATCTAGTTTGTTTTTTAAAGATTCATTTTTTACAAAATAGTTACGTAGGTCTAACATCTCAACCTCAAGGCCAAGTCCTCGGAGTGAGTTCATGTCTTTTTTACTTCGTCTCGCTGTTCTCTCCGGATCAGCGCCAGTGAAATCACGCGCATTTGGAATATAACCGATCTTTTTATGGGGCGTCAGATTTTTTAATTTATCCGCATCATTACCAATCTCATAAGATGATAAATAAAATTTCATATTATTATTTTATCAGAAATCCTCGGCGGGGGATATGGGATGACGTTGGAACGGTTTTGAGGGAAAATATGGTGATTTTGGAATTAGAAAGACCCCGAGCATTGACCGGTGGCGCGAGGCCTTTCCTGTTAATACTCGGGGTCGTGTATCAGCGCGGACCAAACATAATCCGATCCTTGACCGCTTCCGACACTCCAGTGATGAACACGGTGTCTAGACTCCGGCTGCCGCTTCGAGCTCGAAACTCCGTTACGGCCCCAGTGAAGGTGTCGAACGGAATGTCGAAGTCCTTGCAGAAGCAGTCGAATCCCATCACTCGAAACGGTGCTTCAGGTTTACGACGAGGACGCTTCGTCCCGTAGCATTGATGGACTTCCGACGTAATCGTCAGGGCGTCCAGGTAGCCACGATCGGCACGCTGTTTTGCCCTCCACCACAGCGAACTGCGAACTGCTGGTGTGAAAACCGCACCGCAAGCCTCGCAGTACACGTTGTACTCGGTCGTGTCTGTCTGTGTTCTTGTCGCCCTCATGTGCTTCTCCTGTTTTCTAAATCGCTGTCATAGATCTAACCCTTCCTCATGACTATAGCAAATTATATGTATTTTGTCAAGCATAGAAATATAGCCTATAATAAGGCGAGAAAGTCATTGGCGGGGATATGGGATGATGTTGGAACGGTTTTAAAAAAGTAGTATGAATAAGCAATAAATCTTCTTTTATAAATAGAAAATGATAGTACAATGTGCTAAACTTTCTCTTATGAAACAAGTCATTCTTATACATGGCCTACCAGATGAAAAAGAAGTACGCGAAGATGTGTGTCCATCGCCATCTAATTCTCACTGGTTTCCTTGGATTCAAAAACAACTAACCAGAAAAGATCTTGTGTGTCAGACCCCAGAAATGCCGCGATCCTATAATCCAAATTACAATGATCACGAGAGAGTCATGAATCAAATAGATATTTCAAACGAGACAACATTAGTTGGGCATAGTTGTGGCGGCGGCTTTTTACTTCGTTATCTTTCAGACCACAAGAATATAGTACCAAAGAAAGTTATAATCGTGGCGCCCTGGCTTGACCTAGAAAAACACCTGCAAGAACTCAACCCTAAATCTGAATACTTTGATTTTACAGTTGACCAAAAATTAACCGAGAGGACTAACCTTGTCTGTATATATTCCACCGATGATAATAAATGTATTCTTGATACCGTCGAGTACATTAAAAAAGAGCTGCCCAATGCTGATTTCTTAGCCTTTTCAGACAAGGGACATTTCACTGAGCCAGATCTTGGATCTAAAGAGTTCCCAGAGTTGCTAGCAGAGATATTAAAATAAAAAATCGTTAGCGGAGGAGGTGAGATTCGAACTCACGGCACCCTTGCGAGCGCGACAGTTTTCAAGACTGTTCCTTTAAACCACTCAGGCACTCCTCCGTGTGACGAAATAATCGCATAAAATTTGGCTTTTTTCAAGCTCTCATCAAATTTCTTTTTTTCTAAGACGATCGTAATGGCCGTTATGGCAGATTGGGATTTTGGGGTGACTCAAAACGATCGGGAGCTTGTGGGTTAATCTTAGAATTTCTTTTGGAGATATAAGCCATAATCAGATAAATAATTTCTAATACACCAAAACTATTTACTATCAATAAGGCAATAAACCAAATTTTTTGTCTTTTTTGAGATGATTGCCACAACGCAAAGCCTTTCAAAATGGTGACAATGATTAAAACTGGAATCAGCCAAGGGTTCTCGGTTAAAAAGGTTGATAAAACATTATTTAAATTTTCTGTTTCCATAATTAAGAATTATAACTTGAGCCAGCAATTTTATCAAACGCTCTTTTTAGTGTAAGATAGAGGAATGAAATATTTAGGTATCGATTTTGGTGAAAAAAGAGTGGGAATTGCCATGTCCGACGAAGAAGGAAAAATTGCTTTTCCTAAGGTGGTTTTGGCGAATGATCAAGACTTAATGCGAAATATTGTGGATTTGTGTATGAAAAATGGGATCGAAACAGTCGTGATGGGCGAGTCTCGCAATTATCAAGGCCAAATTAATGAAATAATGTGGAAGATTACAGGTTTTAGAAAACAGTTGGAAACGATTGGTTTGAAAGTCATATATGAGCCGGAATTTATGACTTCTATTCAAGCCAGTCAGATTACTGGTGAAAATGATATGATAGACGCTTCAGCCGCGGCGATTATTTTACAAAGTTATTTAGATAAGAGAACCTAGAATAATTGAATTTCTCGGGACGGAACCAACCATTCCACTCGAAATTCAATTATTCTAGGTTCTCAAGTAATATAAAAAATG
>Ga0172380_10000238_pt1 | contig 115921 bp, 116 predicted proteins | sample Leawe162metaG_FD_119747 | JGI IMG/M metagenome (GOLD analysis project Ga0172380, IMG submission 119747) | Leachate microbial communities from a municipal landfill in Southern Ontario, Canada - Leachate well 162 metaG | ecosystem: Engineered > Solid waste > Landfill > Unclassified | place... | reverse complement strand
ATTTTCGGTACACCACGAATCACTCGCCAACAGCTCGCAAGTGCCTACACCTATCAATTGTTCCAGCTTTTTAAAGAACCCCGCCCGTCGCGCCTCTTTCCGTTGCGCCGTGCAGTGAAGAGGTGCGCATTATACGTAGCGAAATCCCGCGGTCAACACCTTCAAGAAAAAAATCCTGTCACTCCAAATCGACTAATGCCAAAAGGCATTTCAGGTAAGGGTGACGCGGGCAAACTTGCGCTTGCCAACCTGAAGGACGACGGTTTCGCCCACCTCGATCCGCATCGATTTGTCTTCCAATTTTTCACCGTTTATTCGCACGGCACCTCCGTCGATCATCCGCATCGCCTCTGAAGTACTCGCCACAAGTCCCGCCAGTTTCAGGACTTGTGGCGCCGGCCCCGCGGGAACGGCTATCTCGGGCATGTTCTCCGGCATTTCGCTGCGTTGAAAACGAGCGATGAAATTCAGCAACGCTCTCTCGCCAGCCACCGCCCCGTGGAAACGCGCCACCAATTCCTTGGCCAGTTCGAATTTCACATCACGGGGATTGACGCCATCGGCTACTTGCCCTTTTAAGGCAGACACTTCTTCGCTCGACTTGAAGGAAAGCAATTCGAAGTAACGCCACATCAAAACATCGGAGACCGACATGATCTTGCCGAATATTTCTTCCGGCGGCTCATTGATCCCGACGTAATTACCCAAGGACTTGGACATTTTGTTGACACCATCCAGACCTTCAAGCAAAGGCATCATGAGAACGCACTGAGGCGCTTGCCCATAATGTTTCTGCAACTCGCGGCCGACAAGTAGATTGAATTTCTGGTCCGTACCACCGAGCTCGACATCCGCCTTCATCGCCACCGAGTCGTAGCCCTGACATAACGGGTAAAGGAATTCGTGGATAGCAATGGGTTGATTCGCTGCATAACGCCTGGAAAAGTCATCTCGCTCCAACATTCGAGCGACTGTATTCAAGGCCGCCAGCTTGATCATTCCAGCAGCGCCTAAAGGTTCGAACCAATTGGAGTTGAAGCAGACCTCGGTTTTTTCCGGATCGAGTATCTTGAACACCTGCTCCCGATAGGTCTGTGCGTTCTCCAGTATCTGCTCCCTCGACAATGGAGGGCGAGTGGTGTTCTTGCCCGACGGATCACCGATCATTCCAGTGAAATCGCCAATCAGAAACATCACGTGATGCCCCAGATCCTGGAAATGGCGCAATTTATTGATCAGTACCGTATGCCCCAAATGTAAATCGGGAGCGGTGGGGTCGAACCCCGCCTTGATGCGCAAAGGTCGTCCACTCTTAAGCTTCTCTATCAATTCGGCTTCGACCAGAAGCTCGTCGGCGCCCCGCTTGATCAGCGATAGCTGCGATGGAATGTCATTCATCGTATAGGAACCTGAATTGACCGCGACCCGCTATTTGCTAAACTGCCGCGGACTTCACCTTGCCAGCCGGTCCGGCTGGCACTTAAAAATCTAGAACATTGGATTTTAGCCCAGCTGATCAACTCAACGTGACCCGTTCCTCGCACATCCTGACGAGCGCCCTCGTTGCCACCATCGCCTTACTCGGCATGGTGGCGGCATTCGGTACCGCGCCGAAAACCCAACTTGAAAGCGTGGTGCAAAAAAACGTCCTTGAGGATCTGGAATCAGGCGCACGCATCATTGCCACGCAGAACCCCGAATACTTCATCCGCGAGGAACGCATTCGCAGAGGCGATTCGGCCGCATCCTTGCTGGACAGACTAGGCATCAGCGCCGAGGAAACGTTGCAGGAATTGACGGCCGCACCCGGCGCAGAAGTCTTATTCCGGCAAATGGCGCCGGGAAAAACGGTGACAGCCCAAGCCGATGCAAAAGGTATTCTTCAAACATTGTCTTTCCCCCTCAACGGCAACCCAAATAAAGTCATCCTCATAGAGCGGGCGAACGATGGCCTGCGGGTCGCTGAGCAAACGATCCCGGTGGATACTGAGATCCAGATGAAATCCGGGAAAATTCGCTTCTCCCTATTCGGGGCCACCGACGCGGCAGGAATTCCCGACAGTATTGCCAACAAACTAACCGATATCTTTGGCAGCGAAATCGATTTTCACCGCGACTTGCGCGACGGAGACCAGTTTTCAGTAGTTTATGAATCGTTCAGCCACCTCGGCCGGATTGTAAGAACCGGAAAAATTCTTGCCGCCGAGTTCATCAACAACGGGAAGAGCTACAAGGCCGTTTGGTTCGAAGGTACGCAAGGTGCCGGCTATTACACTCCGGAAGGCAAAAACCTACAGAAAGCCTTTCTGCGGTCCCCCCTGGAATTTTCCCGCGTCACTTCCGGCTTCAGCTCGGCTCGCTTCCACCCCGTTCTCCAACAATGGCGGGCACATCGTGGGGTCGATTACGGCGCGACGATAGGTACCCGCGTCAGAGCAACCGCCGATGGCGTAGTTGAGTTTGCGGGCACACAGGGCGGATATGGCAAAGTCGTCATCCTTCGCCATCGAGGCCATTATTCAACTGTCTATGGCCATCTTTCGCGATTTGGCACCGGTATCCGTCCAGGGGCGAGGGTCTCGCAAGGCGACATCATTGCGTTTACCGGCGCGACAGGCCTTGTCAGCGGGCCGCACCTGCATTACGAATTCCGTGTCAATGGCCACTTCCAGAATCCGCTGACTGTAGCGCTTCCTGGATCGCCATCATTATCGACCGAGCAATTGGATCAATTCCACACGCAGGCCGCGACGCAACTCGCACGGATCAACCTGCTTCGCGCCGGTGACAATTTGGCATCTCTCGACTAAACCGCGCCACCCCGGCCGTGGAAAACTATTCATCGGCCTAATGTTGGGGACCAGCCTGGACGGTGCCATGCAGCGAAACTGCCCGCCATAAACGTAGCCAAGACATCTCCCCTCGGTCTCCGAGGCATGCGGTGCTCAGAGTCCTCGGCGCCATCTATACGGCTTAATAACAAAAGGGGTGCTACAGCACCCCTTTTAAAAGAGTAAAGAACCCGTTCCTAAGCAGAAAAAGACGATCCGCAACCGCACGTACTGGTTGCATTCGGGTTTTTGATGACGAACTGGGATCCTTCGAGGCCTTCCGTGTAATCAATTTCAGCCCCCACCAGATACTGATAGCTCATCGGATCAATCAGCAACGTAACACCGCTCTTTACCACTGCGGTATCGTCTTCGTTCTGAACTTCATCAAAAGTAAACCCATATTGAAACCCCGAACATCCTCCGCCGGAAACAAACACACGCAGCTTCAAATCGGGATTGCCTTCTTCAACCATCAAGTCCTTAACCTTATTGACGGCATTGTCTGTAAAAACAAGGGGAAGGGCCGTTTCAGGTGCGTTCATAGAAAGTCTCCAGAGTTATATTAGGCGAATTATCCACACATTCGCCGTATTGGGTCAATTGCTTGTCGCCAGCTTCAACTCTACGGACTTCACTCCCGAAGCCTGATGTATCAAGCGACCTTGAATCACTGCACCGAGATGGATTTCTATGGTTCCGTAGTCGACATCCCCTGTGACTCGCGCCTTGGGTTGAAGTTCAAGAAATTCCGCGACTTGTACAGGTCCGATTACCGTGCCGTTGACAACCAAATGGGTTACACACACATCCCCTTCGATACGGGCCTGCTCGCTGACAACAAGGGTACTCGGCTTATCGCCGGCAGCGCGGACGCTGCCGCAAATCTCGCCATCGACACGCAAACCGCCGGAGAAAGTGACATCGCCATCTATTCTGGTTCCGGCTCCGATCAGGCAATCAATTCGGCTCTGGGGTTTGTTTGGTTTCTTGCTGAACATACTGCCTCCGTTTGAATTAGAGGATTGCTTTCTTGGCAGCGACTACGCTGTTTCCGATAAGCAACTTAGCCTCGGCCTCGGTAATCGTCGCACCGATCGGCAACTGAACGCTACCCTGCTGCCGCAGATAACGGTGAAACGAAACGTTGAAAGGAGCCCCATTGAGCTCTGTCGCGGAAGGAAAGATGAGCATAGCAGGTTTGCCATTCTGGATCACGTTTAACGCCAACTGTAGTCGCCCTTCGACCGCACGCTCGGGTCCTCCGGTACCGGCGGTCAGCAGTAGGCGAAACCGGCATCGCCCGCTCGCCGGGTCGAATTCCAGATCGAAGCTAGAAATCCCCGGGGTAGCGGATTTGGGGCCTCGACCCGCAAGGCTTTCGAAAACAGCCAACTCCTCCTTGAGCTGGCTGTTTTCCCGCTCAAGCCGCTTAACCTGTTGGCTAAGTTCCTGTTGCGCGGTACGCTCAATCTGTAATGAACTCTCGCTGACATTGGTCAGTTGCCTGAGTGTGCCCAACTCATCATTCAACTGGTCGATTTGGATCTTCATCCCCTCGATCTGCTGATTACTCTCGCTACGATCGTAACCGGCAATACTGCGCCCAGCGTCATATATCCAACCTGCCAACGCCAGACCAAAGGCCAGGACCACAATTGTGCTGGCGACCCGCCAATACCAAGGAACATGAGGTTTGATTGCAACCCGCGGCGCAGCAATCCCGAAGCGGCGGCGCAAGCGGCGCAACATCACGGCAGGATCGGAAGCTGCATCAGACCGGTCCGCTCGTCAAATCCAAACATGATGTTCATGTTCTGCACCGCCTGCCCGGCAGCGCCTTTGACGAGATTGTCGATCACCGAGAGCACAACCAGCATGTTGCCATCCTGAGGTCGATGAATCGCGATTCGGCAAGTATTTGCCGCGCGAACCGAACGCGTATCCGGATGTGACTTCGGCGGCATCACATCCACGAAGGGCTCATCGCGGTAGCGATTCTCGAACAACGCCTGAAAATCCAGTTCGCGCGTAACCCTAGCATAGAGAGTGGCATGAATGCCGCGAATCATCGGCGTCAGATGGGGGACGAAGGTCAACCCGATATCCCGCCCGGCAGCTTCGGTGAGGCCCTGGCTAATTTCCGGCAGGTGGCGATGGCCAGAAACACCGTAGGCCTTGAAGTTATCCGCAGCTTCAGAAAAGAGGATATTCACCTCCGCCTTGCGCCCAGCACCCGAAACGCCCGACTTGGCATCTGCAATCAGCTGCCCGATATCCACGCAATCCGCCTCCATCAATGGCAAAAAGCCAAGCTGAGTCGCCGTTGGGTAGCACCCCGGGTTGGCCACCAGTTGGGCATCCCTTATCAACGCCCGATTCACTTCAGGCAATCCATACACCGCTTTGCCTACCCAATTCGGATTCGCGTGGGCCATCCCGTACCAGCGTTCCCAAGTAGCAATGTCTCGGATACGAAAGTCGGCAGCAAGATCGACCACTCGGACCCCTTTATCCAACAAAGCCGGCGCCTGCCCCATTGCGACACCGTTCGGTGTCGCAAAAAAAACCAAATCACACTTATCCAGAGGGGATTTCGAAGGATCCGAAAAAACCACGTCGACTCGGCCACGCAGGCTGGGGAACATTTCCGACACCCGCGTTCCCGCTTCGCCCCGGGACGTAACAGCAACCAGATCGACCTCGGGATGCTGGCCCAGTAACCGGAGCAGCTCGACCCCGGTATAGCCAGTACCGCCGACGACACCAACCTTAATCATCCGCCCCACTCCTTTCAGCATTAACTTTGCGGTCAATGATAATCCACCCACGCTACAGACGAAAAAAGCCGCCCTCGGGCGGCTTTTTTCTGGGCGACGCTGATATATCAGCGCTTGGAGAACTGCTTACGACGCCGCGCCTTGTGGAAACCAACCTTCTTACGCTCTACCTCGCGTGCATCGCGGGTCACAAAACCAGCCTGTGAAAGGGGCGGCTTCAGCGCCGCATCGTACTCGATCAGCGCACGGGTGATGCCATGGCGCACTGCCCCGGCTTGGCCAGACTCGCCACCGCCGATAACGTTCACCATGATGTCGAAGGTGCTCAAATGCTGAACCAGTTCGAGTGGCTGACGCACGATCATGCGACCAGTTTCACGGGAGAAAAACTCATCGACCGGCTTGTCGTTGACCATGAACTTGCCGGAACCGGGTTTCAGGAACACGCGAGCAACTGCTGTCTTGCGACGGCCGGTTCCGTAAAAATAGTTGGTAGCCATTCTGATTCCTTAGCTTAGATGTCGAGCGCCTTCGGCTGCTGGGCCGAATGGGGGTGCTGGACGCCGGAGTAGCACTTCATTTTCTTCAACATCGCGTAACCCAGGGGGCCCTTCGGCAGCATGCCCTTTACGGCCTTTTCTAGAATCCGGCCGGGGAAGCGCTGCTGTAGCTTGGTGAAGTTGGTTTCGTAAATACCGCCCGGGTAGCCAGAGTGACGGAAATACTTCTTGTCTTCGGCTTTGGCGCCCGTTACACGCAGCTTCTCAACATTGACGACAACAATATAGTCACCCGTATCGACGTGGGGCGTGTATTCAGTCTTGTGCTTGCCCCGCAGGCGGCGAGCGATTTCAGCGGCCAGCCGGCCCAGAACCTTGTCCGTCGCATCAACGACGAACCAGTCCCGCTTGACCTCGTGCGGCTTGGCAGAAAACGTTTTCATGAGGTATCCCTCTGTCTTGGCGCCTTTGCAGGCGAATTTCGGAAAGCCGCGGATTCTATTGCAAGGAAGGATTCAATGTCAAACCAAAGCTTACTTTCCCCTTTTGAGAGTGCCGCCGCCTGACAGGCTTACCGACCGCCGCTAGAATCTTCTTCCCAGCAACGAAATTGGATTTCCCCATGGAATGCACGGTACGTTGGCACGATGGCATGAGCTTTATTGCTGAAACGGGAAGCGGGCACTTGATCGCCATGGACGGGGCTCCTGAAGCCGGGGGCCGGAATCTGGCGCCCCGTCCGATGGAAACGGTGTTGGCGGGAACCGGCGGATGTACCGCATTCGACATCGTGTTGATTCTCAAGCGCAGCCGTCAGGAGGTCAGCGACTGCGAAGTAAAGTTGACTGCCGAGCGCGCGGAAACCGACCCCAAGGTTTTTTCCAAAATTCACATGCATTTCCTGGTCTCAGGCAAAAACCTCAAACCGGAAAGCGTCGAGCGAGCAATCAAGCTGTCATCTGAAAAGTACTGTTCGGCGTCAATTATGTTGGGCAAAACCGCCGAAATCACTCATTCTTGGGAAATTATCGCCGCGTAAGGGTTACAGGTAATACGCGGTCTGCGTCATTACCTTCGACGCCAAGCGCATCGCCGCCTTGACGGGTAGCGGCAGTTCGTGTGCGCCGGCGTCTAGCGCAGCCTTGGCGTGGCCGATCTCGTCGGCCCGCATCTGCTCAAGGATGGCTCGGGTACGTTCGTCATTCGAACTGATCCGGTCGAGATGGCCTTGCAGATGCCGCTCGACCTGGCGCTCGGTTTCAACGAGAAAACCGAGATTCCATGCATCACCCATCGCCCCGGCCACCAAACCGATCGACAACGCACCGAGATACCAGACCGGGTTGAACAGGCTTTTGCGCCCTCCCAGTTCGGCTATACGCTGCTCGGTCCAGTTCAAGTGCTCGGTTTCCTCCCAGGCGGCCGTTTCCATCGCGTCGCGAACCGAAGCATTGCGCGAAGTCAGGGCCTGCCCCTGATACAGCGCCTGGGCACATACCTCGCCGCAATGGTTCACCCGCATCAAGGCCGCCGTATGGTTTCTCTCCGATTCCGACAACTCGGCTTCCAGCCGTTGGCTACCCGGACGCGGGCGCGCCGTTGGCGCAGCCGCAAAGAGCGTACGCAGCGCCTTATCGAATTCGACGATCAAACCATCAATCATTTCAACGCCTCCCCGGAACTGGTTGAAGGCCGCAGCCGACGCAGGGCATGGCGCATTTGTTCCGGTTTTCCGACGGTCTCCAAAGCGCAAAATACGTCGCGGTAAAGTATTTGTCGATGCGGATTGAGGGCCTGTTTCTCGATCAACGACCATCCGCTCGACCGAGGTTTTACCCACGTTCCGTCGCTACGGCCAAAGTAATACACCTTGAACTGGCGGGTACCGCAGCGGATCCCTTCGTAGCTCACGTTTGTCGCGCCGCCCTGAGTTTTTACGACCGCAATGTAGCGAACCTCGTCATCCTCGCCGACCGCGATTGAATTGCCGTCGATAAAAAACCGATTCTGGGTGGTCCGACCAGCATCGAATTCCAGGAGGTTTGCTTCAACCGGGACGCCTGGCAACTCGAGCGGCCTCTCCTTTCGTGTCACCACCTCGTCGCCGTCGTCGTCATATATCCGCTGCGCATGCCCTCCGCCGGCCACAACCATGCACAGCCACGCCGCAACCGCTCTTGCCAACGTTGACCGATTCATTGCTCTGCCAACTGCGGGAAACTCCAGCGCGGCACGCGATCCGCCGGATCGATAAAGAGATGGCGGGAAAGTTCGGTCAAAGCGCGGGCGTAAACCTGCCTTTTGAACTCAATCACCGCCTCCAAGGGAACCCAGTAGTCGTTCCAACGCCAAGCGTCGAACTCCGGATGATCGCTGGCTCGCAGCGAAACATCGGTATCGCGCCCAACCAAACGCAGCAGGAACCATATCTGTTTCTGCCCCTTGTAAGTGCTGCGCCACTCGCGCCGAATCCACTGTTTCGGTACGTCGTAGCGCAGCCAGTCACGAGTGCGGCCTAGGATTCGGACATGTTCAGGCCTTAGCCCCACCTCTTCCTGGAGTTCACGATACATCGCCTGCTCGGGTGTTTCGCCCTTCTTGATTCCCCCTTGGGGAAACTGCCAGGAATGTTCGCGTATTCGCTTACCCCAGAAAACTTGGTTATGACTGTTGGCCAGCACGATGCCGACGTTCGGGCGATAGCCTTCCCGGTCGAGCATGATGAACTTTCAATAATTGGACTGCGGAGAATTCTTTCACAATTGACCGGGCGTGGAAAGCCGGCCCGGTTCAGTAAAATCAGCCCTTTTCCCCCCTCCGAGCATCCCATGCGTGCCAGCCAATTCTTTATCGCTACCTTGAAGGAAGCCCCGTCCGACGCGGAAATCGTCTCCCACAAGCTGATGATGCGGGCCGGCATGATCCGCCGCCTGGCCGGCGGAATCTACACCTGGACCCCGCTCGGCCTGCGCATCCTGCGCAAGGTGGAAAATATAGTCCGCGAAGAAATGAACCGGGCCGGCGCCTTGGAAATGCTGATGCCTGCCGTGCAACCCTTCGAGTTGTGGGAAGAATCCGGCCGCGGCCCCAAGTACGGACCGGAGTTGCTGCGCTTCAAGGACCGCCACCAGCGCGATTTCGTCATCGGCCCCACACACGAAGAAGTCGTTACCGATTTCGTTCGCAAGGAAGTCCGCAGCTACCGCCAGTTGCCGCGCCACTTCTACCAGATCCAGACCAAATTCCGCGACGAAATCCGCCCCCGCTTCGGCGTCATGCGCGGACGCGAATTTCTGATGAAGGACGGTTACTCCTTCCATACCGGCTATGCCGACCTGGAACGCGAATACCGCAACATGTACGAAACCTACAGCCGCATATTCACCCGGCTGGGCTTGAAATTCCGCGCGGTGGCCGCCGACACCGGCGCCATCGGCGGCACCGGATCGCATGAATTTCACGTCATTGCCGAAACCGGCGAAGACGCCATCGCCTATTGTCCCGACTCTGACTATGCCGCCAACGTCGAACTTGCCGAGGCGCTGGCACCGATGGCGGCACGTGGCGCGGCGATGGAAACCATGGAAAAGAAATCCACGCCGGGCAAGATCAGGTGTCAAGACGTAGCTGACTTCCTCGCCTCCACCGTTCAGCGCACCGTTAAAGCCATTGCCGTCATCCGCACCGAACTGGCCGACGCCGCGCCGGGGCGTTTCGCACTGCTGCTGTTGCGCGGCGATCACGAACTCAACGAGATCAAGGCGCAGAAGATCATCGGCGAATTCCGCTTCGCCCGCGACGAGGAAGTCGAAGCCGCTCTGGGTTGCCGTCCGGGTTATATCGGCCCGGTTGGAGTGACAAACGCGCTGATCGTCGCCGATCGCAGCGTCGCGCCGATGGACAATTTCGTCTGCGGCGCCAACGAAGCCGGCTTCCACCTGACCGGCGTCAACTGGAGCCGCGATCTGCCCGAGCCAACCCAGGTGGCGGATATCCGCAACGTCGTCGAAGGCGACCCGTCGCCCGACGGCAAAGGCCGTCTGGCGCTGTGCCGCGGCATCGAAGTCGGCCACATTTTCCAGTTGCGCACCAAATACGCAGAAGCGCTCAATTGCAAGTTCCTTGATGAGACCGGCAAAGAGCAGGTCATGGAGATGGGCTGTTACGGCATCGGCGTCTCCCGCATCGTCGGCGCCGCCATCGAACAGAGCCACGACGCAAAGGGCATCGTCTTCCCGCCCAGTATCGCCCCGTTCGAAGTCGTCATCGTCCCGATGGGCTATGCCAAATCGGAAGCCGTACGTGACGCGGCGGATCGCCTGCTCGCCGAACTGCTCGGGGCCGGCATCGACGCTATTCTCGACGACCGCGACGAACGTCCCGGCAGCATGTTCGCCGACTGGGAGTTGGTCGGCGTCCCGCACCGCTTCGTGGTCGGCGAACGCGGACTGAAGGAAGGCATGATCGAATACAAGGGTCGCTGCGAGGCCGAAGCCACCTTGGTCACCGCAGGCACCGCAATGGCACATTTGCAAAAGCGCCGATGTGCCTGAGCGGGCGCCTGCTCCTTCTCTGCCTGCTTGCCGCCTGGGCCGCTGCGGCCCAGGCCGGCGCCCAGAAATATGAACCGCTCGCAGCCAGCGTCCAGGCGGCCCTTTCGCGCATCATCGCCGACCAGAAACCGCCGCAGAGCTCCTTCAAGGATCCGCTGGATGCCGTTAACTGGCTCGACGCCATGTCCGAACGTCTTGCCAAACGGCTCCCCGAACGGGACTATCGCCTCGATTTCCTGCGCTCGGTGCATTACGAAGCCACCCGCGCCGGCCTCGACCCGCAGCTGGTGTTGGGCCTGATCCAGGTGGAAAGCGGTTTTCGGAAATACGCCGTATCCGGCGCCGGCGCCCGCGGCTACATGCAAGTCATGCCGTTCTGGATCGGGCTGATCGGGCGCCCGGACGACAACTTGTTCGAAATGCGAACCAACCTGCGCTACGGCTGCACCATTCTGCGGCACTACCTGGACATCGAGAACGGCGACCTGTTCCGTGCCCTAGGACGCTACAACGGAAGCCTGGGGCAGGCCGAATACCCGAATATGGTTCGTGGGGCCTGGGAGAAAAACTGGGGATGGGGGCCGCAGGTGATCGAACCCGCCCGCTAAACGTAACGACCTTATTTATTCACGAGGCCGCCAATCGGTCGCCCCATCCCGCTGGGAAGGAGTTGGAGATCGTTCAGTTCACCTGACGCTCAGCGCCGCGTCCCAGCTGCCACTGCTTGATCAGCGCGTAAAGCGCCGGAATCACCACCAGGGTCAGCAGCGTCGAGGACACCATGCCGCCGACCATCGGCGCGGCAATGCGGCTCATCACTTCGGAACCGGTGCCGCTGCCCCACATGATCGGCAGCAGGCCGGCCATGATCGCCACCACGGTCATCATCTTCGGCCGTACGCGCTCCACCGCGCCTTCCATCACCGCGGCGTACAGGTCGCCCGGAGTCGCGGCGCGGCGCTCCTCGCGGCAGCGGGTTCGTGCCTGTTCCCAGGCATGGTCGAGATAGATCAGCATCACCACCCCGGTTTCCGCGGCCACTCCGGCCAGCGCGATGAAACCGACCGCCACCGCCACCGACATGTTGTAGTGCAGCGCCCACATCAGCCAGATGCCGCCGACCAGCGCGAAGGGTACCGAGAGCATCACGATGAGGGTCTCGGTCAGACGCTTGAAGTTGAGGTAGAGGAGCAGGAAGATGGCCAGCAGGGTCAGCGGGATAACCACCTTCATCTTCTCCACCGCCCGTTCCATGTATTCGAACTGTCCGCTCCAGGTAACGTAGTAGCCGGGCGGAAACTTGACTTGGCGATTGACCGCCGCGCGCGCCGCGGCGACATAGCCACCGATGTCGCGGTCGCGGATGTCGACGAAGATATAGGCGGAGAGCAACGCGTTTTCGGTACGGATACCCGGCGTGCCCTTGGTCACCTCGACCCGCGCCACCTGACCGAGCGGAACCATCGCGCCACCCATGGTCGGCACCAGCACCTCGCGGGCGATCTGCTGCGGATCGGCGCGCAGCTCGCGCGGATAGCGCACGGTGACGCCAAAACGCTCGCGGCCTTCGACGGTGGTGGTCACCATCTCGCCGCCGAGGGCAGTGCCGATCACTTCCTGCACATCGCCGACGGACAGCCCGTAGCGGGCAAGCTGTTCGCGGTCCGGCTCGATGTTGAGGTAGTAGCCGCCGGTGATGCGTTCGGCGAAGGCGGAGGTAGTGCCCGGTACCTGCTTTACCACCGCCTCGATCTGCTTGGCCAGTTTTTCCATTTCGCCCAGGTCCTTGCCGAACACCTTGATGCCGATCGGCGTGCGGATACCGGTGGCGAGCATGTCGAGACGGGCCTTGATCGGCATGGTCCAGGCGTTGGAAATGCCGGGGAATTGCAAAGCCCGGTCAAGCTCGGCAATCAGCGTGTCCATGGTCATGCCCGGCCGCCATTCGGATTCGGGTTTCAGATTGATCACCGTCTCGAACATCTCTGTCGGTGCCGGATCGGTGGCGGTGTTGGCGCGTCCGGCCTTGCCCCAGACCGAACTCACTTCGGGGAAGCTCTTGATGATCTTGTTCTGCGTCTGTAGCAACTCCGCCGCCTTGGTGATCGACATCCCGGGCAGCGAAGCCGGCATGTACAGCAGCGTTCCCTCGTTCAACGTCGGCATGAATTCGCTGCCCAACTTTGACGCCGGATAGAGCGAGACCAGCATGGCCAGAAACGCCAGGGCGAGCGTGGTCTTCTTGCGACGCATAACTGCGGCGATGACCGGCCGGTAGCTCCAAATCAGAAAGCGGTTCACCGGATTCCGCGCCTCCGGCATGATTTTGCCGCGAACGAACAACAGCATCAGCACCGGCACCAGCGTCACCGAAAGCAGTGCGGCGCCGGCCATGGCGAAGGTCTTGGTGAAGGCCAGCGGCGAGAACATCCGCCCTTCCTGCGATTCCAGCGTGAACACCGGCAGGAAGGAGACGGTGATGATCAACAGTGAGAAGAATAGCGCCGGCCCGACCTCCTTGCACGCCGCGATCATCGCCTCTCCCCGCTCGGTCTGGCTGTGGCTCTGCGGCAAGCGTTCCAGATGCTTGTGCGCGTTCTCGATCATCACGATGGCGGCATCGACCATCGCACCAATGGCGATGGCGATGCCGCCCAGACTCATCAGATTGGAGTTCATGCCCAGCAGACGCATGGCGATGAAGGCGATCAGCACACCGACCGGCAGCATCAGAATCGCCACCAGCGCACTGCGTACATGCAGCAGGAACACGACGCAGACCGCGGCAACGATCAGGCTCTCCTCCAGCAGCGTGCGCTTCAGCGTTGCGATGGCGCGATGGATCAGCTCGGAGCGGTCGTAGACCGCCTCGACGCTGACGCCAGCGGGGAGGCCGGCGCTGAGTTCGCCTAGCTTGGCCTTCAGGCTGTGGATCACATCGAGCGCGTTCTGGCCGTAGCGGGCCATGGCGATGCCGGAAACGACCTCACCTTCGCCATTGAGTTCGGTCACGCCGCGCCGCTCGTCGGGGACGATCTCTACGCGGGCGATGTCGCGGATCAGCACCGGGGTGCCGTTGTCGCTCTTGACCCCCAGGTTTTCGATGTCGCCGATACCGCGCAGGTAGCCCTTGCCGCGCACCATGTATTCGGTCTCGGCCATCTCCACCACGCGGCCGCCGACGTCGCGGTTCGATTCGCGAATCGCCCGCGACACTCCGGAGAGCGGAATGCCGTAGGCGCGCAGTTTCACCGGATCGACGGTGACCTGATAAGTCTGCACGAAGCCGCCGATCGAGGCCACCTCGGCCACACCCTGCGCCTTGGTCAGCTGATAACGCAAATACCAGTCCTGCAACGTGCGCAACTCGGCCAACGTTTTGTCCTTGGCCAGCAGTACGTACTGATACACCCAACCGACGCCGGTGGCATCCGGGCCGAGCGAAGGATTGACGCCCTTCGGCATGCGCCCGGAAGCGAAGTTGAGATATTCCAGCACCCGCGAGCGCGCCCAGTAGATGTCGGTACCGTCCTCGAAAATGATGTAGACGAAGGAGGCGCCGAAGAACGAGAAGCCGCGCACCACCTTGGATTTCGGCACCGAGAGCATGGCCGTGGTGAGCGGATAGGTCACCTGATCCTCCACCACCTGCGGCGCCTGGCCCGGATACTCGGTATAGACGATGACCTGCACGTCAGAGAGATCGGGCAGCGCATCGATCGGCGTCTTCAGCACCGCATAGATGCCGGCGGCGGCGACGAACAGGGTGGCGAGCAGCACCAGAAAGCGGTTCCGGCTCGACCAGTCGATGATTTTGGTCAGCATGGCGAAAGACGCTCCGTGCGGCGGTCAGTGGCCGGCGTGCGAATTGGCGGCCGGGCTGACCCCGGTGATCAGCCATTCGCCCGGCCCGCGCTCAACGAACTCGAAGGCAACTACCGTACCCGGCTTCAGCTCGCCGAGCAACGCCGGGTTGGCGACCTTGAACTCCATGGTCATCGCCGGCCACTTCAGGCTTTCCACCGGTCCGTGGCTGATGCTGGCCGTACCGGCCTTGGCATCCACCGCTTCGACCTGGCCCGAGGCCTTGTGGCCGACCGCCGCGGCGACGGATTTCGGCGTGCCGGCGGAGGCCTGGCCAAAGCCGCCGAGCGCGGCCTTCAGATTGCTTTCCGCGTCGATCAGGAAGTTGGCGGCAACCACCACCGTCTCTCCCTCGGCGACCCCTGAAACGACTTCAACGTAGGTGTCGCTGCGCGCGCCGAGTTTCACTTCACGCGGTTCGAAGCGTCCCTCTCCGGCCTGGATCAGGACGATCTGGCGCGTACCGCTGTCGATCACCGAAGAAAGCGGAACCGTGACGACCTGGCCCTTGGCGACGGCGGCGAGTTCCACCTGGGCGAACATCCCGGGCTTGAGCAGCAGCCCAGGGTTGTTCAGCTCGATGCGGATTGGAACGGTACGGGTTTCGGCGTTGAGCGTCGGATAGACGTAGGCGATCCTGCCTTCGAATACCTTGCCCGGATAAGCGCCGAAAGTCACGCGGGCCTTGGCGCCAGGCTTCACCAGTGCGAGATCCTGCTCGAAAACATCGGCGATCACCCACACGGCGGAGAGGTCGGCGATCTGGTAAAGCACTTCGCCGGGCATGAAGCGCATTCCCTGCACGGTTTTCTTCTCGGTCACCAGCCCGCTCGCCGGCGAACGGAAGGTCAATGTGCGGCGGACTTCGCCGGACTTCGCCAGCACCCGCAACTGCTCTTCGGAAATATCCCAGTTCTTCAGCCGCGCCAGACTCGCTTCGGCCAGTTGCCGCATGCCAACCTGCGCTTCGCCGCCCGACTGCTTGAGCGATTCGACGCCCTGTAGGGCGCTGGCGTATTCGCGCTGAGCGGAGATCAGTTCCGCGCTGTACACCTCGAACAGCGGCTGGCCCTTGGCCACCGGCTGCCCGGTAGCGCTGACGTAAAGGCGCTCGACATAGCCCTCGAACTTGGGTGCGACGGTGTACTGGCGGCGTTCGTCGGCCTCGATGCGTCCGGCGGCGCGAATCACCTTGTCCAGCATGCGCCGCGCGGCGGCTTCGGTTCGGACGCCGAGCTTTTGGATTTTCTGCGGGTCGATGCCGATCTGACCCGGTGCGGCCCCGCCGCCCGTCTCTTCGTCGGCGTAGACCGGCAGGTAATCCATCCCCATCGGATCCTTTTTCGGCGTCGGCGAAGTGTCCGCCAGCCCCATCGGGTTGCGATAGTAGAGCACCTTGCGCTCCGCCTTCGCCGCCGGATCGGCAGCCGCCGAGACTTCGCCGCCGGCGCTGCGCTGGCCGGCCCAGTAGCCGGCACCGGCGACAAGAACAGCCAGAACCAGCGCCGCGGCAATCTTGGCGCCTGTGGTCATCCCTGAGGAATTCCTTTCAGTCATAAGTCTTCTCCGAGAAGACGCTCGATTTCGGCGAGACGCATCTGCGCCTCGGCCTGCGCCTTGATCTGATTCTGTTTCGCCTGGCGGATCTGCCGCTGGGCATCGAGCAGCGTGGCGAAATCCAGCTTGCCGTTCTCGTAACCGGCAAGCGCCGACTGGTAGCCCAGTTCAGCCTGCGCCAGCAGGCTGTCGCCGCTCAGGTTTTGGTTGCGCCGCGCCGCATCGAGGGCAGCAAAGTTCTCCGCCAGTTCGGCGAGCACCTGGTTCGCAGTCGCTTCGCGGCGCGAATTCGCCGACGCCAGGAGCGCCTCGGCCTCGCGCTCCTGCGCACGGCGCGAATCCCGCTGTAGCGGGATGTTGAGCTCGACCATCAGCTCCCACTCCTTGAGCGAATTCTGGTATTGGATCGGCGAAACGCCGAAGGTGAAATCAGGATAACGGTTGCGGTAGGCCAGCTCGCGGCCCTTCTCCGCGGCGCGGACCCCCGAGTCGGCGGCCGAAAGCAGCGGGTTGCGCGCCCGCACCCGCCGCTCAAGCGCCGCGAACTCCAGCCCGGCCGGCGGCGGCAGGGTACGCAGGCGTTCCGGGGTCGCCAGCGGTGCCCGTGCCGGCCTCGCCAACAGTAAATTGAGGCGGGTATGCAAGTGGTGCTGCTCGGTCTCAATGTCCACCAATTCGCTGCGCAACAGGGTCTGCTCGACCTGGGCGCGAACGACGTCCTGCTGCGCTGCAAGGCCTCCGCTGTAGCGCATGCGGGCAATCCGTTCGAGGCGGGTCAACAGATCGAGGATCTCCTTGGTGAGACGCTCGTTGCGCGACACGTAATACAGCTGGGCATAGGTGGCCTTGATCTTCGCCGCGACGTCCGACCAGGTAGCCAGCGCGCGGCCGCGCGCGCCGGCGGCCTCCAGCTCGGCCACCTCGCGCTTCAGGTCGCGCTTGCCGAACCACGGCACGTCCTGCATAACCAGATAGCGCGTGCTGCCGACACGATTGGGCGCGAGCGTGGCGTTCTGCTCGCCCATCCGGGTGACGTCGCGCAGTTCGGTGCGAAACTTCGGATCGGGCAGGGCACCGGCCGGCTCGGCGCGCTCGCTGGCGGCGTCAGCCTCATAGCGCATGCCGGCATAGTCCGGGTTGTGCTGCCGCGCATAATGCAGCAGCGCTTCGACGTCGCTGCCCAATGCGGCGTCCTGCGCCTGCGCTACGGCCGCGCAAAGGCAGGCGACGAGGGCCAGCAGTCGATGGGAAATTGAATCTCGCTTCATGGATATCGCTCCTTGCGCGCCTCCTTGCGGCCGCAGCCGGTCATCGGCCAGGCTCGAAACGTACCACGGTCATCGCGCCATTGACCTGATCCGCTGCAAAACGAATCGTCTGCCCGACCGCGATCTGCTCCAACCAAGCAGCCTCCTTGACGCGAAAAGCCATGGTCATGGCAGGCATGCCGCCCGGCAGGGGGCCGTGGGACAGCGTAATCAGGCCGGCTGTCTTGTCGACCTTTTTGACCAAACCGTCGGCCAGCGGCACCGCGGCTGACGCCGGACCTTTCGATGCGCTCCCCGTCGCGTGGCCCGTGGCATGCATTTTCTCGGCGGCAGTTCCCGGTATCGACACAGCAACGGCTGACCCGGCAAGCACGAGGCAGGCGATCAAACGGTTCATGATGATTTCCTTTGCATTGATTTGAATGTGAATGCGGCAAATGGCTCTCACGGATGCCCCGCTGCGCCTCGATTCAGTGGGCATGGGCCGGGTGGTGGTGGATAGGCTCATGCGCTGAAGCCGAGGGGTGGCGGTCTGCACCGGTTGGCGGGGGCGAATGTTGAGCGTTCATGCCGCCATGCCGATGCCCATCGCTGGATTCGACCTGCCGACGGTAGTCCTCCGCCGACAAGCCGGGCAGCACCTTGAGGAAGGCGACCAGATCCCAAACGCCTTCATCGTCGACGCCGGCCCGGGACCAGGCCGGCATGGCCGACGCCTTAATGCCGTGCTTGATGATCCAGAAGCGACGGGCATTCTCCCGCCCGGAGTCGCCGCTTTCCGCCGCACGACGGGAAAAATCAGGCGGTTGCGGATAGAGGCCTTTGCGGAGTTCCGAATCCTCGCGCCCTGGAGCCGTGTGGCAATCGGCGCACATGGCGTCGTAATTTCCAGCGCCGCGGCGGATGCGTTCAGGCTCGGCCAGGTTCGCGGGCGGAGCGACGTCCTGCGATTGACGATCCACGGAGCGCTCCCGCGTCCATTCGATCAGCCGGTAGACCAGCGGGCTGTGCGGCGTGTCGGCCGCAACGTCGACGCAGCCCGCTTGGACCAGCGCCGCCGCCGCGACAGCGAGGAGCAGAATGCCCAAAGCCCCTGTAAGTAGTTTTTTCATGGTTGGCGATCCAGAATGTCGATGGGGGGATTTTGCGGTATCCGGCTTAACGAAACACTGACCGGAGGATTACATTTCCGTAATCTTCAAGAAGCCGCCCTTCTCCCAGGGCAGAATCGCCGGGAGAAAATGTTCGGGAGTCCGCCCATGAAAATCCTCGTCGTCGAAGACGAACCGAAAACCGGGAGCTACCTCCATCAGGGGCTGACGGAAGCCGGTTTCGTCGTCGATCTGGTGCGCGACGGTCACGACGGGCTGCATCTCCTGCTGAGCGGCAGCTACGAACTGGCGATTCTCGATGTGATGCTGCCCAGCCTCGACGGCTGGCAGGTGCTGCAGGGCCTGCGCAAGGCCGGCAAGGAACTGCCGGTGCTTTTTCTCACCGCCCGCGACGAGGTGGACGACCGGGTCAAAGGACTGGAACTCGGCGCCGACGACTATCTGGTGAAGCCCTTCGCTTTTTCCGAGCTGCTTGCCCGTGTCAGAACACTGCTGCGCCGCGGTAGCCGGAGCAAGGAGCCCGACACACTACGCGCCGCCGATCTCGAAGTGGACCTGATGCGGCGTCGGGTCGTCCGCTCGGGCAGGCGAATCGATCTCACTTCCAAGGAGTTCGCCTTGCTGGAATTGCTGCTGCGCCGCCAGGGCGAAGTGCTGCCCCGCTCGCTGATCGCCTCCCAGGTCTGGGACATGAACTTCGACAGCGACACCAACGTTATCGAGGTCGCCGTCCGGCGACTGCGGGCGAAGGTGGACGACGGTTTCGTACCGAAACTGATCCACACCATCCGCGGCATGGGTTACGTCCTGGAGGTCGCGGAGTGAGCGCGGGGTGGCGGAAATCCATCACTTTTCGGCTGACCCTGCTTTTCGCCGCGGTATCGACCACGGTATTGCTATTGCTCGGGCTCCTCGTCGGCACACTAGTCGAGCGGCACTTCGAGGAACTCGATATGGAGCTACTGACGGGCAAGATCGAATTGCTACAAAGCGCATTGCGAAAAGTCGACTCCAACCGGGGGATCGACGCGCTATCGGCCAAGTTGGACGAATCCCTTGTCGGTCACCACGGATTGGCAGTGGCCGTGCTCTCCGCCGAGGGGCGGACCCTTTATGCAACAGCCGGCGCGCAGTTTCCCGACGACATCCGTACCCGGGCGAAACGTGGGCTGACATCGGTGTGGACCGATGCTGCGAATCGCTCCTACCGGGGAGTCTTTGCCGAAGCCAGGATCGGCGATGCGAGCCTCGCCCCTACGGTCGTAGCGGTGTCCACCGAGCTTTCGCACCATCAACACTTCATGTATTCGTTTAAGCAGGCGCTCTGGTCAGTCATGGCCGCAGCCGCTCTACTGACCGGGTTGCTCGGCTGGTTCGCAGCGCGTCGCGGGTTGGCGCCGCTGCGCGAAATCCGCCAGCGGGCTGCGGAGATCACCGCCGCGCGGCTCGACCAGCGACTGCCGGTCGACGCGATCCCTGCCGAGCTGGCGGAGGTGGCCGCGACCTTGAACGAGATGCTGGCGCGCTTGCAGGATTCCTTCCGCCGCCTGTCCGACTTTTCCTCCGACCTCGCCCATGAGCTGCGCACCCCGGTCGCCAACCTGCTGACCCAGACCCAAGTCACTCTTTCCCGATCGCGGACGCTCGCCGAATACAACGATGTTCTCGCTTCCAACGTCGAGGAATTCGAGCGCCTGTCACGGATGATCGCCGACATGCTGTTGCTCGCCAAATCCGACAACGACCTCATCGTCCCCCATCGGGAACCCGTAGATCTGCCGGCGGAGATACGCGGACTGGCGGAATTTTACGATGCGCTGCTCGACGAAAAAGGCATCCGCCTGAGCTGCGCCGGCGCAGGCCTGGTCAGCGGCGACCGGCTGATGCTGCGCCGGGCATTGAGCAATCTGCTCTCCAATGCAATTCGTCATACGCCGGCCGGCGGACATATTGCGATCCGCGTCGCCACAGACGAAGCTGCACTGACATTGTCGGTGGAAAACAGTGGCCTAACCATCCCGCAGCAACATCTGCCTCGGCTGTTTGACCGCTTCTACCGGGTGGATGCATCGCGCCGGCGTTTCGGCGAAGGCGCCGGGCTCGGCTTGGCGATCACCCGCTCCATCGCCCGCGCACACGGCGGAGATGCATCGGTACGTTCCGAGCGCGGCCTGACGACGTTCGAGATACGGTTGCCGCTGCGTCCATAGCAACCGATTCCGGCAGGCAAAAAAAAGGCCCTCGCAATGGAGGGCCGAAGAACCAAAGGATAACGTTGGATCAGGCGGCGACTTTTTCGCCCTTGAAGAAGCTCGCCAGATAAACCAGCAGGCCGATCAGGAAGACCACCCCGGTGCCTTCGCGCAGCCAGTAGAACAGCGCCAGCTGATCCTGCGTGGCCATGAAGGATAATGGTGTCGTCGCCACACGCTGCAGCCAGACTTGGAGGATGCCCGCGGCGGTGAGGAACAGCGTGATGAACACCATCGCGATGGTCATCAGCCAGAAGCCCCACATTTCCATCACCTGCGATGCATTGCTGTTGGCCTGGCGGCCGCGCATCAGGGGCATCGAGTAGGAAATCATGGTGAGGACCACCATCACATAGGCACCGTAGAAGGCCATGTGGCCGTGTGCCGCGGTGATCTGCGAACCGTGGGTATAGAAATTCACCGGTGCCAGGGTGTGCAGAAAACCCCATACACCCGCGCCGAGGAAGGACATTACGCCGGTACCCAGCGCCCATAGCGTAGCGGCCCGATTCGGGTGCTCGCGACGGCGGCGGTTGACCATATTGAAAGCGAACAGGGTCATGGCGAAGAAGGGAATCGGTTCCAGCGCGGAGAACACCGAACCGAACCACTGCCAGTATTCCGGCGTGCCGATCCAATAGTAGTGGTGGCCGGTACCGATAAGACCTGTAACCAGCGCCAGGGTGATGATCACGTACAGCCACTTCTCGATCACCTCGCGGTCGACCCCGGTCACCTTGATCAGCACGAACGCCAGCAGCGCGCCGAGGATCAGTTCCCATACGCCTTCCACCCAGAGATGCACCACCCACCACCAGTAGAACTTGTCGAGCACCAGATTGGTCGGGTTGTAGAAGGAGAACAGGAAGAAGACCGCCAGTCCCCACAGGCCGAGCAGCAGCACGGTGGTGATCGATGTCTTGCGTCCCTTGAGGTAGGTCATCGACAGATTGAACAGCATCGACAGCGCCACGAGGACGATGCCGATTTTGGTGACGGTCGGCTGTTCGAGGAACTCACGGCCCATCGTCGGCAACAGGTCGTTGCCGGTGATCTTGGCCAACGTCGCATAAGGTACGGCCAGATAACCGACCACGGTAAGCGCAGCGGCGACGAGGAAGACCCAGAACGTGACGATCGCCAGCTTCGGGCTGTAGAGCTCGCGCTCCGCCTCCTCAGGAACCAGATAGTAGGCCGACCCCATGAAGCCCATCAGCAGCCAGACGATCAGCGCATTGGTATGCACCATGCGCGCGACGTTGAAGGGAATTTCGGGAAACAGAAAATCGCCGACCACATATTGCAGGCCCATGATCAGCCCGAACAGGATCTGCGCCACGAACAGGCCGAGCGCGCCTATGAAATAGGGCTTGGCCACCGCTTGAGATTTGTATTGCATGTTTTTCTCCTCAGCCCTCGATGTTGGGCGGCCAGTTAGCCGTATTGATTTCCGAGGCGTACTTCAGGAACGCGACGAGATCGTCGATGTCCTTGTCGCTCAGATTGAATTGCGGCATCTGCCGGCGACCCGGCGCACCGGTCGGCTGGGCCTGGATCCAGGCCTTGATGAACTCCGGCCCGCGGCGCTTGTACACATTTCCCAGTTCGGGAGCAAAGTAGGCGCCCTCACCCATCAGCGTATGGCAGCCGATGCAGTTATTGACTTCCCACAGCTTTTTGCCGGCGGCGATCTGCGGATTGGACAATTGTGCCCGCTGGTCGCGCTGCGGCAACTGCTGCTGCGTGTCGAATGTCAGCGCCAGGAACATCAGGAAGAAAAAAACCGTTCCCCCGAAAAATATGTTCCGCGCCGTCGAGGTCGAAAATGCTGAACTCATGCTTTCCCCTTCGCGAATGGTTGCCGTTCGCGAATACAAACGGCATGTTGCTAATGTAGGCAGTGAGAAGATCAAACACCTTGATGGCAGTCAAGAATTCCCGGCCCTGGCCCGTTTCGGCCAGGCAGGCAATGGCTGCCCGCAATGGAAAACCAATCCAGTTGCGGCGCTAACGATACCACGGCGCCGATCACGATCAAGGCAGGAGGCCGGATACCGGCACCATGGCAGGCGGATGCCAAACGTGAAACATCCGCCGTCACGACCTGCTGATCGCAGAGGGTGGCGTTGCGCACCACCGCCGCCGGCGTGCCGCCGGGCAGGCCGTAGGCCATCAGCCGTCGACAAATTTCATCGATGCCGCTTATCCCCATGTAAATCACCACCGTCTGTCGCGGTCGGGACAGAGCGGCCCAATCCAGATCGAGATGCCCGTCCTTGAGATGGCCCGTGACGAAAAGGCAGGATTGCGCGTAGTCGCGATGGGTGAGCGGAATACCGGCATAAGCCGCCATCCCCGAGGCCGCCGTAATGCCCGGTACGACTTGGAAGCCGATGCCCGCTCGCGCCAGCGCCGCGGCCTCTTCGCCGCCCCGACCGAAGATATAAGGATCACCGCCCTTGAGCCGGACCACGGTGCCCCCTTTCCTGCCCAAGCCCACCAGAATCCGGCTGATCCGTTCCTGGGGCACGGGGTGATGGCCGGCTTCCTTCCCCACATCGATGCGTTCGCTGTGTGCCGGAATCAATGCCAGCACGCCTTGCCCTACCAGATGGTCATACACAACCACGTCCGCTGCGGCAATGATGCGGGCGGCCTTGAGCGTCAGCAGATCGGGGTCGCCGGGTCCGGCGCCGATCAGATACACGCAGTTGCGATCAATCTCCATGGTCCCGATTCTGTACGCCCAGGCAAAGCAAAAAATTGATCCAATTCAAGAAATCAGGAAGGCAGCGCACGTTCAGGGATAGCTTGACTGGAATCAAGGAAGTCCACTTCGCTAGCAAGGAGACTCCCGGTGCAAGAAGTCCATCCAGCTGCCGGGGTGATTTCGGCGGCGCCACTTTGAGGGAGAAGCGCATGAAAACGAAATATTGGATCACAGGCACACTCGCCCTGCTTCCGCTGGCAGTCGGTAGCCTTTTCGTAACCAACGCCCATGCCCAGCAGGCCGTAGAGGCAGCCGCGGCGGCGCCGGAACTGACCAAGGACGAAACCGAAAAGGCGCGCCGCATCTACTTCGAGCGCTGTGCCGGCTGTCACGGCGTCCTGCGCAAGGGCGCCACGGGCAAGAACCTGGAGCCGCACTGGAGCAAGAAAGACAAGAGCGGCAACGTCATCGAAGGCGGCACGCTCAAACTCGGTCAGCAGCGCCTGGAAAAGATCATCGGCTACGGCACCGACGGCGGCATGGTGAATTTCGACGACATCCTGACCAAGGATGAGTTGTCGCTGATGGCGAAATACATCCAGAACAAACCCGAAACGCCGCCGGAATACAGCTTCAAGGACACCGTGGATTCCTGGAAGGTGATTGTTCCGGTCAAGGATCGCCCGACCAGGCAGATGAACAAGTTCAACCTGAAGAACATGTTCTCCGTCACCTTGCGCGACACCGGCGAAGTGGCGCTGATCGACGGCGACACCAAGGAAATCCGCAGCATCGTCAAGACCGGCTACGCAGTGCATATCTCGCGCCTGTCCAAGTCCGGCCGCTATGTTTATGTAATCGGTCGCGACGGCCGCCTGTCGCTGATCGATCTGTGGATGGAAAAACCGTCCGTCGTTGCCGAATTGAAGATCGGCTTCGATGCGCGCTCGGTCGATACGTCCAAGTTCAAGGGCTACGACGACAAGTACGCGATCGCCGGCTCCTACTGGCCGCCCCAGTACGTGATCATGGACGGCGACACGCTGAAGCCGCTCAAGGTCGTCAGCACCCGCGGCATGACGGTCGATGGCGAATACCATCCGGAACCGCGCGTGGCCTCCATCGTGTCGTCCGAAATCAAGCCGGAATGGGTGGTCAACATCAAAGAAACCGGCCAGATCCTGCTGGTCGATTACAGCGACATCAAGAACCTGAAGACGACCACCATCGAGTCGGCCAAATTCCTGCATGACGGCGGCTGGGATGCCTCGAAGCGCTACTTCCTGGTGGCGGCCAACGCCTCCAACAAGATCGCCGCGGTGGATACCAAGCTTGGCAAGCTGGCCGCTCTGATCGATGTGGCCAAGATTCCCCACCCGGGACGGGGCGCGAATTTCGTCCATCCCAAGTTTGGTCCCGTCTGGGCCACCGGCCACCTCGGTGCCGACGTGGTGACGCTGATCTCGACCGCGTCCGACGACAAGAAGAACGCCAAGTACAAGGAGTTCAACTGGAAAGTCGTCCAGGAGGTGAAGCATGTGCCGGGCAACCTGTTCGTCAAGACCCATCCGAAGTCCAAGCACCTGTGGGCCGATTCGCCGCAGAACCCCGAGAAGGAGCTTGCCGAATCCGTCGCGGTCTGGGACATGTCCGACCTGTCGAAACCGAAAGCGACGCTGAATGTCGCCAAAGATTCCGGGCTGCCGGAAACCAAGGCGACCAAGCGGGCGGTGCACCCCGAGTACAGCGCCGACGGCACGGAAGTCTGGATCTCGCTGTGGGGCGGCAAGACGGACCAGTCGGCCATCGTGGTGTATGACGATGCCACCTTGAAGGTCAAGAAGGTCATCACCGACCCGAAGATGATCACGCCGACCGGCAAGTTCAACGTCTACAACACCCAGCACGACATCTATTGACCGTCGGAGTCGATGCCCCGGGGCAAGGAGCAATCGCTTCCTTGCCCTTCAAGACCTGATTCGATGCGAAGAGAGCGCTCCTCATGAGTTCCAGCAACAACAACGGCATCTGGGCCCGTCTCAGGAAACCCAGCGCGAAATACTCGCTACTAACCCTGCTGGCCGTCGGCTTCGTCTCCGGCATCGTTTTCTGGGGCAGTTTCAACACGGCCATGGAAGCCACAAATACGCTTGAGTTCTGCATCTCCTGTCACGAGATGCGGGACAACGTCTATCAGGAGTACAAGCAGACCATCCACTACTCGAACCGCACCGGCGTGCGGGCCATCTGCTCCGACTGCCATGTGCCCAAGGACTGGGTGCACAAGATGGCGCGGAAAATCCAGGCCAGCCAGGAAATTTATGGAAAGATCGTGGGAACGATCGACACGCCGGAGAAATTCGAAGCCCGGCGTCTGGAGCTGGCCGAGCATGAATGGGCCCGCATGAAAGCCTCCGACTCGCGCGAGTGCCGCAACTGCCACAGCTTCGAAGGCATGGATATCGAGAAGCAGAAGACCCGCGCCTCCAAGATGCACAAAATCGCCCAAGACGACAAACAGACCTGTATCGACTGTCACAAGGGGATCGCCCACCACAAGCCGAAGGGCATGAAGGAAGAGGAAGACGAGTAACCGACGGCGGCGCAGGCACGTCAATTCACGCAAATGGAGATTGCACCATGAACAAGAACTTCATCTCTCTGGCAGTAATCAGCACCTTGCTTGCCTCCGCATCGGCGGCCATCGCCGCCCCGGACTGGAGCAAAGTGCCGAAAAAGGACATCCTGCTGTTCCACCCCGGCGTCACCCCGATCGAGTGGGCGACCAAGAAAGCCGAGCACAGCGGGTCGACCGCCATAAAGAAAGGTGAAACCTGCGCCGGCTGCCATGATGAAAAAGGCAAGCTTTCTCTGGATTTCAAACGGCTGGCGGGCAAGGAACTCGAACCCAAGGGCGCACCCAAGACCCTCAGTTTCCCGGTTGGGGTGCAGGCGGCTTACGACGCGACCAGCTTGTATCTCCGCCTCACATTCAAGTCGCCGGACGGTGGCGCCGACCCCGCCGACAAGGAAAACGAGGTCAAAGCCAATGTGATGTTCGCCAACGACAAGGTGCCGCAGGGCGATCTGGTCGGTTGTTGGGCAACCTGCCATCAGGATGCCCGGACCATGCCGGGCGCAGACGACAAAAAACTCAAATACGTAAAGGATGGCGCCTACGATCTGATGCAATGGAAAAGTGCAAAAGGCGCAAAAGCCGCCGATGGCACGGTGACCGACAAGCGCGCGATGGACGGCGGCAAGGCTGACGCCAGGGCCGAAGGCAGCAAGTCCGGCGACACCTATACCGTCACGTTCACCCGCAAGCTCGCCGGCGGCGTGGCGATGGGGGAAGGGAAGGCGATTCCGTTCGGAATCGCGATTCACGCCGACCACGCCACAGGACGGTTCCATCACGTTTCTTTCGGCTACAAGCTGGGTATCGGCAGCGAGGGCGATGTAAAGGCCATAAGGTTCTAAGCGGGAAAGGCGATGAGCACAGGGCCGCACCGGAGCGCAGGAATGTGGTTGCCCCTGCTCTGTTCCGCCGCTCTGACCGGCATGCCGCCCGCCCGCGGTGACGTGGCCGGGGAAACGGAACCTGTCGTCGACGTCAGCATCGAGAATTACAGCTTTCGCCCGAATGAAATAGCGCTTCGAATCGGCGGTACGGTTCGCTGGACGAATCGGGAAAAGCGCACCAGCCATAGCGTCCTGTTTCCTGTGGAAGGAGGATTGGAATCAGAGCGTCTGTTTCCCGGCGAGCGCTGGCAGCGAACCTTCACCCAAGCCGGAACCTATCCCTACACCTGCGGCCCCCACCCGGAAATGAAAGGAAGCATCGTTGTATCCGAATAAGGTCATTCGCCCCTGCGTCGCCGGATTGGCCATATTCGGCATCGCCATCGCCGACGCCCGGGCCGACCGGCCCGCCGAACTCATCCGCCTTGTGCGCCAGGATTGCGGATCCTGCCACGGGCTGACCTTGCAGGGAGGGCTCGGCCCCGCGCTGACCCCAGCCGCCTTGCGCGACCGGCCGCCAGAAGCCCTCTTTGTCGCTATCCTGCATGGCCGTACGGGAACCCCGATGCCGCCCTTCCGCGGCATTCTGGACGAAACCGACGCCCGCTGGATCGTCGCAAAGCTCCTCGCCGGATTCCCGCAAGAGGCTCACTGAGATGGCTCATCGCATGCTGGCCCTCCTCTGCATGATGCTCTTCACCTTGGCCGTCGGCGCCACCCCGCCCTTGCGCGGCAGCGGCGATCTCGGCCTAGTGATCGAGCGCGGCAGCGGCAGCGTGCGTATCGTGGATACCACCCGGCAGCTCGAGATCGGCCGCGTTACCGGCCTCGGCGACCTCTCCCACGCCTCGGCAGTGTTTTCGCGCGACCAGCGCTATGCCTACGTCTTCGGCCGCGACGGCGGGCTGTCGAAAATCGATCTGCTCGCCGGCACCTTGGTCAAACGCATCCTCCAGGCCGGCAATGCCATCGGCGGCGCCATCTCGCAGGACGGCCGGCTGGTGGTGGCGCAGAATTACGAGCCCGGCGGCATCAAGGCCTTCGACGCCGAAACGCTGGAACAGGTGGCCGACGTACCGGCGAGCTACGGCAGTGAGGGCAAGCGCTCGAAAGTGGTCGGCCTCGCCGACCTGCCCGGCCAGCGCTTCGCCTACGCGCTGTTCGATGCCGGCGAGATTCGCGTCACCGATCTTTCCGACCCGGCACAGCCCAAGACCGCCGTCTACCCGGCCGGTAAACAACCCTACGACGGGCTGGTGACGCCGGACGGCCGCTACTACATCGCCGGCCTGTTCGGCGAAGACGGCCTGGCCCTGCTCGACACTTGGCAGCCGCAACTCGGCGTGCGCAAGATACTCGCCGGCTACGGCAAAGGCGAAACGCCGCTGCCGGTGTACAAAATGCCGCATTTGCGCGGCTGGTCGATCGCCGGCAACCGCGCCTATTTGCCCGCCATCGGCCACCACGAGGTGCTGGTGGTGGATACGCGCAGCTGGCAGGAAGTCGGCCGCATTGCGGTAAAAAGCCAGCCGGTGTTCGTCATGGCACGGCCGGACGGACGCGAGGTGTGGGTCAACTTCGCCTTCCCTGACAACAGCTGGGTACAGGTGATCGACACGCTCAGCGACACCGTCGTCGAAACGCTGCAACCGGGCAAGGCCGTGCTGCACATGGAATTTACCCCACGCGGCGAGGCGATCTGGATTTCCTCCCGCGACGACAACACGGTGACGGTCTACGACACGGCCCGCCACGCGCCGCTGAAGACGCTCGGCGTCGACAGCCCGAGCGGCGTCTTTTTCTCCGCCCGTGCGGCGCGGATCGGCTTTTGAAATGAACGATCGCGCTCCCGCCGCCCTGCGCCTGCTCAACGACTACCAGCGGGACTTTCCGTTGCTCCCTCGCCCGTTCGCCGAGATCGGCCGCCAGCTCGGGCTCGCCGAGGACGCGGTGCTCGCTGCCTGTCGCGACGGTCTGGCCTGCGGCCGTATCGGTCGCATCGGCGGGATAGTGGCACCGCGCCGCATAGGCGCCAGCACACTGGCCGCGATGCAAGTGCCGGTGGAACGGATCGAGCAAATCGCGGCGCGGATCAACGCGCAGCCGGAAGTGAACCACAACTACCAGCGCGAAGGCGATTGGAACCTCTGGTTCGTCGTCGCCGCCGCCAGCGTACAGAACCGGGAGCGGGCTCTCACCGAGATCGGCCGCGACTGTGCGCTGCCGCTGCTGAGCCTGCCGTTGCGTGAGGAGTACTACATCGACCTCGGCTTCGACCTCAACGGCGGCGCAAAGTATCGGGTGGCCGCCCCGGGTTCGCCACCCTGCGCGCTCGGCGACATCGAGCATCGTCTGATGGCCGCGCTGGAAAATGGCCTGCCGCTCGTCGCGCAACCGTTCAAGGCGCTCGGCGAGCACATCGACATCAGCGAGCACCTAGCCATCGAACTGATCGAAAACTGGCTGCGGAACGGCACGCTGAAGCGCTTCGGCATCGTCGTGCGGCACCACGAACTCGGCTTCACCGCCAACGCAATGTGCGTCTGGGATCTACCGCAGGACCGGGTGGATGACCTCGGCCGCCGCCTCGCCGCCCTGCCCGGCGTCACGCTCTGCTATCAGCGCGAGCGCGCACTGCCGCACTGGCCGTACAACCTGTACGGCATGATCCACGGCAAGCAGCGCGCCGAAGTCGAAGCGCTGCGCGCACGCCATGCCGCCGAACTGGGACTCGACGATCATCCCCATGCGGTGCTGTTCAGCGTGCGCCGCTTCAAACAGTGCGCTGCGCGCTATGCCCGGAACGGCACCGATGACTGAAGCGCACACTCCGGCCGCCCTCGATGCCACCGAGCGGGCGATCATCAACGCCCTACAGGGCGATTTCCCGATCTGCGACCGGCCCTACGCCCAAGCCGCCGCAACGCTGGGGCTGAGCGAGGAGGAACTGTTGGAGCGTCTCGGCGACCTGCTGCTGCGCGGCGTGTTGACACGCTTCGGGCCGATGTTCCAGATCGAACGCATGGGCGGCGCGTTCTGCCTGGCGGCGCTGGCGGTGCCGGAAGCACGTTTCAACGCTATCGCCGCACAGGTCAATGCCTTTCCGCAGGTCGCCCATAACTACCGCCGCGAGCATGCGCTCAACATGTGGTTCGTGCTGGCGACGGAAAGCGCCGACGCCATCGCCGACACGGCCAGGGCCATCGAGATGGCGAGCGGGCTGCCGGTGTTCCTGTTTCCCAAGGAACGCGAATACTTCGTCGAAATGAAGCTGCGCGCATGAAACCTGTCGCGATGCCCCTTGCCAGCGATGCCGACGACCGCGCGCTGGTGCTCGCCACCCAAGGCGGCCTGCCGCTGACGCCGCAGCCCTACCATGCCATCGCTGCGGAACTCGGCCTGGCGCCGGTGGAAGTGATGCAACGCCTGCGCTCAATGCTGGCGCGCGGCATGATCCGCCGCATCGGGGTGGTACCCAACCATTACTCGATTGGCTACACCGCCAACGGCATGAGCGTCTGGGACATCGACGACGACGCGGCGGACGCCGTGGGCGAGCTTATCGGCACGCTGCCGGCGGTGACCCACTGCTATCGCCGCCCGCGGCAATTGCCGCTGTGGCGCTACAACCTGTTCGCCATGGTGCATGGCCGCTGCCGCGAGGAAGCGGTCGACCAAGTGGCCGCCATCGCCGCCTTGATCGAAAGCGAATTCCCCGCCAGCTACCGCGCTCACGAAATTCTTTTTTCCACCCGCATACTGAAAAAGACCGGCCTGCGCATCGCCGGATAAGTTCCAATACCCCCATGTTCCGCATCTCCCAATTCATCCGCGAACTGACCCACCCCACGCCGGTCGGCCCGCGCCGCTTATCTGGAAACTGCGCACCGGGTCCGGTAGTGATCTGGAACCTGATCCGGCGCTGCAACCTGACCTGCAAGCACTGCTACTCGATTTCCGCCGATACCGATTTCAAGGGCGAACTGAGCCGCGAAGAAGTGTTCGCCGTAATGAACGACCTGATGGCCTGCCGCGTCCCGGTGCTGATCCTGTCCGGCGGCGAACCGCTGCTGCGCCCGGACATCTTCGACATTGCGCGCCACGCCAAAGAGATGGGCTTCTATACCGCGCTGTCGTCCAACGGCACACTGATAGACGCGCACAATATCGACGCCATCGCAGCGATCGGCTTCGATTACGTCGGCATCAGCTTCGACGGTATCGCCGCGACCCACGACCGCTTCCGCCGCAAGGAAGGCGCCTACGCCGCCTCGCTGGCCGGCCTGCGGCTGTGCCGCGAACGCGGGCTAAAAGTCGGCGTTCGCTACACGATGACCGAGGACAATGCTCATGACCTGCCGGCGCTGCTGCAGCTGGTGCGCGACGAAAAGATCGATCGTTTTTATTTTTCCCACCTCAACTACGCCGGCCGCGGCAACAAGAACCGCAGCACCGACGCCCGCCATCTGACCACGCGGCGAGCGATGGACCTGCTGTTCGACCAGTGCTGGGAGGATCACCGCGCCGGCCGCGAGTGCGATTTCACCACCGGCAACCAGGATGCCGACGGCGCGTATTTCCTCTACTGGGTGCGCAGCCGCTTTCCCGAGCGGGCTGAACATATCGACGCCAAGCTGCGGCAATGGGGCGGCAACGCCAGCGGCGTCAACGTCGCCAACATCGACAATCTGGGCGCGGTCCATCCGGACACCATGTGGTGGCATGTGCCGCTCGGCAACGTACGCGAACGGCCATTTTCGAAAATCTGGAGCGACCCGTCGAATCCGCTGCTGGCGCGGCTGCGCGAACATCCGCGCCGCATCGGTGGCCGCTGCGGCTGTTGCCGCTACCTGGCAATCTGCAACGGCAGCTCGCGCGTCCGCGCCGAGCAGGACGGCGGCGATGTCTGGAGCGAGGATCCGGCGTGTTATCTGAGCGACGAGGAGATCGCGGCGTGAAGGCTCGGCCATGCCCGCGCAGGCGGGAATGGCCGAAGGGAATCCCTTTCCGATAACGAATGACCACCGCTGCAAGTACGCCATGAAATCAATCCTCGCCGTCCCTCTCCTTTTACTCTCCCTCTGTTCAGAGGCGGCCGATGATTCCCTGCAACCCGCCAACCTCTACACCACGCATTGCGCCAGTTGCCACGGCCCCGACCGCCTCGGCCTGATGGGGCCGGCGCTGTTGCCGGAAAGCCTGGAGCGGTTGAAGAAACCCGAAGCGCTGAAGACCATTCGCGAAGGCCGTGCAGCGACGCAAATGGCTGGCTTTGCCGACCAGCTCAGGCCCGAGGAGAGCGCGGCGCTGGCCGAATGGATTTACACCCCGGTGTTGCCCGCGCCGGGCTGGGACGAAGCCGCAATCCGCGCTTCGCACCGGATCCATTTCGCGGCGGGCAGCCTGCCCAACCGCCCAACCGATATCTTCAAGGGGGTGGACATGATGAATCTGTTCCTCGTCGTCGAGGGCGGCGATCATCATGTCGCCGTACTTGACGGCGACAAGCTGGAGCCGATCCACCGCTTCCAGAGCCGCTATGCGCTACACGGCGGGCCGAAGTTCACCGCCGACGGACGCTATGTCTTCTTCGCTTCCCGCGACGGATGGGTGAGCAAGTTCGATCTGTGGAATCTACAGACCATCGCCGAGATTCGTGCCGGCCTCAATACGCGCAATGTCGCCGTCTCCGGCGACGGAAAATATGTGGCGGTAGCCAACTATCTGCCCAACACGCTGGTATTGCTCGACGCCGAGTTGAACCTGCTGCGCGTGCATGCGGTACGCGACAAGGAGAATGCGCGGAGTTCGCGCGTTTCGGCGGTGTACGACGCCGCGCCGCGCAAGAGCTTCGTCGCCGCCCTGAAGGATGTGCCCGAGGTCTGGGAAATCAGCTACGACCCACAGGCCGAGGACATTCCCATCGGTGCGATCCACGACTTCCAGTACAAGGAAGGCACGTTTATCCCGGGCTTCCTCAACCCGCGCCGGACCAGGCTTTCGGAGCCGCTCGACGACTTCTTTTTCACCCAGAATTATGCGGAGTTGATGGGAGCCGGGCGCCAGTCCGGCAAGGGCCAGGTGGTGAATCTCGATGTGCGCAAGAAGATCGCCGATCTCGACATTCCCGGCATGCCCCATCTCGGCTCGGGCATCACCTTCAGCTGGCAGGGGCGGCGCGTGATGGCCTCGCCAAATCTCAAGGAGAGTGTGATCAGCGTGATCGACATGTCCAACTGGCAGACGGTGCAGAACATTCCCACGCTCGGTCCCGGCTTTTTCTTGCGCAGCCACGAGGCTACGCCCTATGCCTGGACCGATTCGATGATGGGCAAGGGCAAAGACACGCTCCAAGTCATCGACAAACGCACGCTGGAGAAGATTGCCGAGATATGCCCCGATCCGGGCAAGACGTTGGCCCACGTCGAATTTACGCGCGACGGTCGCTATGCACTGGCGAGCCTCTGGGAACGCAAGACCGACGGCGGCGCACTGATCGTCTTCGATGCGCAGACCTTCAAGGAAGTGAAGCGCATCCCGATGGACAAGCCGGTGGGCAAATACAACGTCTGGAACAAAATCAACCGCTCGGAAGGAACCAGTCATTGAGCGAACCGCCGTTCCCGGTTTTTCAGGCTAGACTGGTTTTGTGAATAAGCGTTTCTCTCTGCAAACCCTGCTCGACCTGTCCCAGCTTCGCCTGGACGATGCGGCGCGGCAGTTGGGCAAACTGATGGCCAGCGAAAAAGAGTCGGCGCAAAGACTACAGTTGCTCGAACAATACCGCGCCGAGTATCACACCCGTTTTCTGGCCACCGCCCGGGACGGGCTGGGCCGCGATCAGTGGCGCAACTTTGAGGCTTTTCTCGGCCGGCTGGATCAGGCCATCGCCCAAGCCCAACTCGATACACATAGAAGCCAGCAAAATACGGCGGCAGGAAAACAGGCCTGGATCGACAAGCGCGGTCAGGTCAACGCCTACGACACATTGGCCCAGCGTCACCAGGCGCGACTACAGGCTCTGGAGCAAAAGCGCGAGCAGAAGGTGCAGGACGAGCATGCAGCACGCAGTCCACAGGAGGACGACGCCTAAAGATTTCCGGTGGATGGCACAGCTTTTGCGTTGTGGCTTTCGTATTCTTCCTTCAGGACCTTACGATGAGCGGCGTATCCACAGTTCCTCCCTCGCCTCCGGCCGCATCCCCGGCCGTCAACGGTCTGGGCACGCTGCCGGCCGCCCCTGCTTCGGACACTACCGGATCGGACGCCGCTCCACTGTTTGCCGAATTGCTGCGCAGCCAGATTTCCGGCCGATTTTCTGCCAAGGCCGACACAACGGAAACCCTGGAGGCAACGCCCGCGAGCGATGCCTCCGGGACCGAAGCGGCGGCAACGCCGGTCCCGGCCGATGCGCTCGCTGCGCTCATGCCATTGCTGTTCGCGCAAATGGCGCAGCCGACCCAGCCTGCATCCGCGGGTACCGCTCCCCGTACGGAGGGTGGCAACGGGAAAACGGTAAACGCCGGAGTCCCGACTTCGCTGATCGCGTCGACCCACGGCAGCGCCACCCCAGCCGATAGCCCGACGCTACAGGCGGCAGGCAGTGCCGATGCGAATTCCGCCACGCCGAAAGCGGCGACTATTTCCCTTATACCGGCAAATGTTGCCACCGAAGACGCTACCCGCACCCTGCCCGAGTCGCATGGGCACCCCCCCACCAATACTCCATTCGAGGCCGTCCTGGCTTCGGCCCAGAATCTCGCCGGCACTCCGGCAACGTACGGCCGCGACGGCACCAATCGACCGCCCGCACTACAGATCGAGGCGCCGCTGGGCGCCCCCGGCTGGGATCGCGAAGTTGGCGACAAACTGACCTGGGTGATCAGCCGCCAGGAAAGCCATGCCACGCTGGTACTCACACCGCCGCAACTGGGACGCATCGAGATTGCCGTCAGCCTCAATGGCGATCAGGCAAATGCCGTCTTCGCCTCACAAAATCCGGCTGTCCGCGAAGCGCTCGAAGCCGCACTGCCACGGCTGCGCGAAACCCTGGCCGATGCGGGGATCAATCTCGGCCAGGCCCAGGTCGGCAGCGATGCGCCGCCACCGCAGGGAGAGGAAAGGCGCGATAATTCCGGCCCGCGCCCCGTGACCGCCCGCGATGCGGTGGACGCCGGCCCGACAGTCGCCGCCCTGCCGGCCGTCTCGCAATGGATTTCGTCCGGTCGCGGCATGGTGGACACATTTGCTTGAATTGATCAAATCGGGAGAGGGGTAAGGTATGGCTGAAGCCAACGACGCAGAAGCGGAAGCACCGGCACCGAAGAAAAAGAGCAAGCTAATTATCATCGTCGTTGCGGCGGTCGTGTTACTGGTTGCCGCCGGGGCGGGAGCCTTCCTGCTGTTCAAGAACAGCAAATCGGCCGATGATGCTGAAGCAGATGCCGAGGGTGATGTTGTGGAAGTCAAGCGCGACAAGAAAAGCGATGCGCCTCCGGTCTATGTGAAGCTCGAAATGTTCACCACCAATCTGGCAATGGAGAATCCGGGCGAGCAACAGGCCGCCCAGTACATCCAGATCGTGGTCGAGTTGAAGGTCGATGAAGCGCCGGACGGCGAACTTCTGAAACAATACATGCCGGAAATTCGCAACGGGATTTTGCGCCTGCTGTCGAGCAAAAAACCGTCGGACCTGACCAGCACCCAGGGCAAAGACACCCTTGCCGAGGAAATTCGCAACGCAGTCAACGGCATCACCAATCCTTCAGCGAAAAAGAACGTGAAGGCCAAGGGTCCGGTTGCCGCGGTTCTTTTCAGCAGCTTCATAATTCAATGAGCATACGCCGGTCGCCATGAGTCAGGACTTTCTCTCCCAGGAAGAAGTCGACGCCCTGCTCAAGGGCGTCACTGGCGAGGCCGACGAGGCACCGCCCAGCGATGAGGTCGCCGGGGGTGTTCGCTCCTACGATCTGGGGCGACAGGAACGTATCGTCCGCGGCCGGATGCCCACCCTGGAGTTGATCAACGAACGCTATGCGCGTTACCTGCGGATCGGTCTTTTCAACTACATGCATCGCAGTACCGAAATATCAGTCGGACCGGTGCGGGTGCAGAAATACAGCGAATTCGTGCGCAATCTGGTGGTGCCGACCAACCTCAATCTGGTTTACGTAAAACCGCTGCGCGGTACCGGCCTGGTGGTATTCGACCCGAATCTGGTATTTCTGGTGGTAGACAATATGTTCGGCGGCGACGGCCGCTTTCACACCCGCGTGGAGGGCCGTGATTTCACGCACACCGAACAGCGCATCATCCAGGGTCTGCTCAACGTGGTGTTTAACGAGTACGAAAAAGCGTGGGCTCCCGTGTTTGCCATCAAATTCGAATATGCCCGCTCGGAAATGAATACCCAGTTCGCCAACATCGCCACCCCGTCCGAGATCGTCGTCGCAGTCACCTACACCATCGAGCTTTCCGGCAACTCGGCGGAAATGCACATGTGCCTGCCCTATTCGATGATCGAGCCGATTCGCGATGTGCTCTACAGCACCATGCACAGCGAACAGGCCTCTTCCGACGTGCGCTGGACGACGCTGCTGACCCGGCAGTTGCAGATGGCCGAGGTTGAACTCCGGGCGCCGCTCGGCCACACCCAGATCACCCTGCGCGAGATCCTCGGTCTCAAGGCCGGCGACGTCGTGCCGCTGGAGATTCCAGAACAGGTCACCGTCAGCGTGGACGGCGTGCCGGTCATGAACTGCGGCTACGGCGTCCGCAACGGACAATACGCATTGCGCGTGGAGCAGTTCTGCGCCGAAGACGAAACAATGACGCATTAGCAGGAGCCCGAGATGAGCGAAACCGACCAGGAAGACCCCAACCAGGTATCCGAAGACGATTGGGCCGCGGCCCTCAACGAACAAACGGCTGTCGAAAGCGCTGCCCCGCAGCCGGCACCTGCCGTTTTCGAGCAGTTCGGCAGCGGTGCGGCGGCGCAGGGGATGAAGGATTTCGACATGATCCTGGATATCCCGGTGCAACTCACCGTGGAACTGGGTCACACGCGGATTTCGATCCGCAATCTGCTGCAACTTGCCCACGGCTCGGTGGTGGACCTCGATGCGATGGCCGGCGAACCGCTTGATGTTCTGGTCAACGGCACCCTGATCGCCCAAGGCGAGGTAGTGGTGGTCAACGACAAGTTCGGCATCCGCCTGACCGACATCATCACGCCCTCGGAGCGCATGCGCAAACTGAATCGCTAGCCGCCGGCGGGATCGGCAATTCGCCCAATAACCCCGCCAATTGCCTTTTTATCCGCACACCGCGGTGGCGGTGGGAGCCTATCCTGCGTCTGTATCCTGCGCCGGCCCTCGCGATGCGTCCACCGCTTTTCCTGCTCTCTGTCCTTTCCGCCTCGGCGCACGCCGAGGCGTCCGCGTCGACCGCCACCTCGTCCGACATCAGCGGCAGTCTGCTACAGCTGATGCTCGGCTTCGGCGTCGTTCTGGCGCTGCTGTTTGCCGCACTCTGGCTGTTGAAGCGCATCTCGGCGCCGCAAGGATTCTCGGCCCGCCTGTTGCGCGTCGTCGGCAGTACGCCGGTAGGACCGCGCGAACGGGTGGTGGTGGTGGAAATCGGCGAGCGCTGGCTGGTGCTGGGCGTCGCCCCGGGCCGCATATCCTCGCTGCACGATCTGCCGCGCCAGGAAACCCCTCCCGCCACGACCGACGGCGATTTCGCCAGCCGCATCAGACGTGCCCTCGAACGCCGCAATGCGCCTTAGCCGTTTCATCCCGCTCCTGCTGCTGATTCTGCCCGGTCTGGCCGCCGCTCAGGCCCTGCCGGCCATCACCAGTACACCGGCGGCCGGCGGCGGAACCCAGTGGTCGCTATCGATCCAGACGCTGCTGCTGCTGACCGGACTCAGTTTCCTGCCGGCGATCGTGCTGATGATGACCAGCTTCACCCGCATCATCATCGTGCTCTCCCTGTTGCGCCATGCCCTGGGTACCCAGACGTCGCCGCCGAATCAGGTGATGGTCGGACTCGCACTATTTCTGACGTTCTTCATCATGGCGCCGGTGGGCGACAAGATCTATTCCGACGCCTACCTGCCGCTGGCGGAGAACAAAATTGGATTTTCCGAAGCGCTCGACCGCGGCGCTATCCCGCTGCGCGCCTTCATGCTGAAGCAGACGCGACAGCCCGACTTGGCCTTGTTCACCAAGATTGCCAAGCAGCCGAAACCCGCCACGGCGGCAGAAATCCCGATGCGCGTACTGATCCCCGCCTTTGTCACTTCCGAACTGAAAACCGCCTTTCAGATCGGATTCATCGTGTTCATTCCCTTCCTCATCATCGATATGGTGGTCGCCTCGGTGCTGATGTCGATGGGGATGATGATGATGTCGCCGGTGATCGTCTCGCTGCCGTTCAAGATCATGCTGTTTGTGCTGGTCGACGGCTGGACATTGTTGATTGGTTCTCTGGTGCAGAGCTTCGGGCAGCCATGACGCCGACGACCGTCATCGAAATCGGCCGCCATGCCATGGAAATCACGCTGCTGATATCGGCGCCGCTGTTCATTGCGGCGCTGGCGACGGGACTGATCGTCAGCATTTTCCAAGCAGCGACGCAAATCAACGAGGCCACCCTGTCGTTCGTACCGAAGCTGCTGGTGATCTTCATCACGCTGATCGCCGCCGGCCCATGGATGCTCACTGTGATGACCGATTACATCCGCCGGCTGTACGAATCGATTCCGATGCTGATCGGCTGAACTGTAGTGCTCAACGTGACCTCGGCACAGCTCGATCTTTGGCTGGGTCTGTTCATTTTCCCGCTGGCCCGCATTCTCGGCCTGCTGTCGATGGCGCCGGTATTCAACAACGCCGCGATGCCACGCCGAACGCGGCTGATGCTCGGGCTGGCAATCGCCCTGGCAGTCGGCCCGGCTCTGCCGCCGTTGCCGTCGATACCCATCGGTTCATGGCAAGGCATCGCGGTCCTCGCCCAACAGATTCTGATCGGTCTGGTGATGGGCTTCGCCGTGCGCCTGGTGTTTGCCGCCATCGATATCGCCGGCGAATTGTTCGGCCTACAGATGGGGCTGTCCTTCGCCGTTTTCTACGACCCCAACGGCAGCGGCCAGACGCCGGTGATCACCGAATTTGTAGCCCTAGTGGCAACATTGCTCTACCTGGCGATGAACGGCCACCTGCTGATGCTTTCGGCTCTCGCCGAGAGCTTCACCCTGCTCCCGGTGTCCGCCCAGCCGATCGCATCCAAGGGGCTCTGGGCGCTGCTGGCTTCGGCCGCGGGGGTGTTCTCCTCCGGACTGTTGCTGTCGCTGCCGCTGGTGGCTGCCCTGCTGATCGCCAATATTGCGCTCGGCGTATTGTCGCGCATCGCACCGACGCTGAATCTTTTTGCGGTTGGATTTCCGGTCACGCTCACCGCCGGATTTATCGTGCTCGATCTATCGCTGCCCTTTCTCGGGACCGCCATCGGGCGGCTCTACGACCAGGGTTTTGCCAATCTCGGCGTCATTCTGCGTGCCTCCGGCGCCGGCTGAGGAAGCCATCCTTCACGGCACAGGCAAAGCCTTCCTGGCGACCATCGCCACCACGCCTTCGGCGACGCGCTGCGAACCGATCACGCTCGAATCGAGGCCCTCGCTGTATTCCAGTATCTGGAATTCCTCGAACCCCCCGGCGCGCATGATCTCTTTCGCTCGCCGCTGGAAAACCGCCCGTGCCTCGCCGGCGCCGCCGGTGTAGTAGCGCTTCATTTGTAGACTGAGGTGGTAGCGCTCCTGAGGAAATCTGGCTTCCTGTATCGACCAGTTGGGCGCCAACGGATCGGTCACGAAATAAGCGATGGCGGCGACGCCGGCCCAATACACCAACTGCTCGGCCTGTAGGACGGTTTTCGGGCTGACCGCCAGCTGGCTGTTCGGAATGATCGTCCCGCCACTCGGTGTAGCGACCCCGGACGGGGTGGAACAACCTGTTGCCGCCATCGCGGTGATCGCCGCCAGAACAATCGGGCGAAGATTCATAGGTAGTTGAACAGGGAGAGATTGGAGATTTTGGTAAACGATTGTTGTGCCGCCTGGAGCTCCATCTGCATACGCGTCAGATCGGTGATGGCTTTCGAGTAGTCCACATCCTGTAGCCGCGACAGGGTGTCGGCGTATTGCAGATCCAGACTCTGTGCAACCGAATTCTGGTCGTCGATTTCGCTCAAGCGGGTGCCGATGTTGGCGCGCGTCTTGGCGATGGTATCGACCGACTGGCCCAGATTGGTCAACACAAAACCCAGCTTGTTCTGTAGTTCCGCATTGGTGGTGCTGCCCGGTGGCCCCGAAGAACCTTCCAATGCCCGGATCAGATTGCCCAGGTTTTCGAACATGCTGGTGGTGCCGCTGTTCTGCACGGTGAACGCATCGCCGCTGACCGGCGTACCGCTGATGGTCAGCGTCACGCCCAGATCGTTATAGGGTGCGGCGAGGCCGCTGAAAGCGATCGGGTCGCCGCTGTGGAAGGTGTGCGTAAACGTGTTGTTCAATCCGCCCGCCACCGACACGCCATTGGTGAACAGAGAGCGGCCGTTGGTCGCATCCACCAGGTCGTAATACACCGGCGGATTGGCGGTGGTAACCAGAGGATCGGTCCAGAAGCGGACCTCCAACTTGCCGCTGTTGGCGGCGCTGTTCCATTTCGATGGGTCGAGCACCTCGCCGCTGCCGATGATGCCGCTGCCCATGTTTGCCGTCGCGGTCATTTTGTCGGCGGTGACGAAATAGCCGTTGCCGGTCGGATCGGTGGGGTTGACCTTGACGGTATAGGCATCGCCGCTGGCCGGAATGCCGGTAACGGTGACATTGGCGCCGAAATCGTTGCTCGGCGGATTGTAGGCCGCGGCCAGACCGTTGAAATTGATCGGTGCCCCGCTGGTGAAAGCATGGGTATAACTTCCCGCAGCTCCGGTGGCCGAAGCAGTGCCGGTGAACAATGAGTTGCCGTTGCTGGCATCGACCAGATCGTAATAGGTCTTGCCCGCCCCGCCGCCGATCGCGTCGCTGACATCCACCCAGAAGCGCACTTCCAGATTGCCGCTGTTGCTGCCGTTCGACCATTTCACCGGATCGGTGACCGCACCCGCATTGATGGTGGCGCGAGCACCCGAGGCGGTCAACTTCGTTGTCGTCCACGACAGGGTTCCCACCCCCGCGGTCAGCGCAAAAGCATCGCCGGTTTGCGGTGTACCGGTAAGCACAATGTTGGAGCCGTAGTCGAAGGCAGTCGCTGCCGGCGGACTGGTCGAGGACAACGCAATCGGGGTGCCGCTGGTAAACGCCCGGGTGTAGCTGCCCGCCGCGCCGGTGGCCGACGGCGTACCGGTGTAGAGCGAATTGCCGGCGGTGTCGACCAGATCGTAATACACGGCATTGGCGCCGCCACCGAGCGCATTGGCGGTATCCGTCCAGAAGCGCAGATCGATCCTGCCGCTGTTCGGCGGAGCGGCGTTGGTGACGTTGGAGCCCTCCACCGTCACCTGCGTGGCATTGGCGGAGCGTTCGTCCTGTAGGCCGGTGGCAAACGTGCCGTTGCCATTGCGGATGCGCATGAACACATCGTTGCCGGATTCGCTGATCGGCACCTGGCGCGATCCGGAGATGCCCAGCGTGCGCTGGCCATCGTCGCCACCGTAGGCGACTCCGGCCTCGACGCTGCCGGCGAACGGCTTGTTCGAGCCCTGAAAGCCCGAGAACAGGTACTGGCCGGCACCGTCGGTGCTGTTCGCCAGACTGACCAGTTCTTCGTAGCGGGCGCGCAATTCTGCGGCAATGCTCTTGCGGTCGGAACCGGCCAGGGCGCCGTTGCCGCCCTGCACCGCCAGCTCGCGTACGCGGGCGAGCAGATCGGTGACGCTGGACAACTGCCCGTCCATGATACCAAGCGGGTCCTTGGCATTGCCCTGTGCGGTCTGGAACTGTTTGTTGACCGCCTGCGCCTGCCCCACCTGAAGCGACTGGGCGGCCGCCACCGGATCGTCGGACGGCGTCAGGATGCGCCGGCCGCTGGAAATCTGCTGCTGGGTGCGCAACAGGGAGGACGTTCGATTCTGGATCGACGACACGCCCTTATCGAAAATCATCGTGGTACTGATGCGCATGATGCGGCTCCTTAACGACCGAGGGTCAACAACTGGTCGAACAGTCTTCCGGAAATATCGATGATCTTGGCCGACGCCTGGTAGGCCTGCTGGTACTTCAATAGATTGGCGGCCTCTTCGTCGAGATTGACCCCGGACAGGGAGGCTACGGCGGTCGCGCCCTGATCCACCAGATTCTGCTGGGCCGTCAGTTTGACCTCGACTTCGCGCGCCTTGTTGCCGACCTCGCTGACCATCTGCGAATACACGGTCTGATAGGTGGCCGTCGCATCGGCCATCGTGTTGTGGCTTTGCAGCGCCCCCAGCAACGCAGCGTTGCGGTTGTCGGAAACGCCCGAAGCATTGGGGCCGACGGTGAAGGTATCGCCATGCACCGGTGTGCCAGTGATCGCCACACTGAGGCCGTTGAATGCGACGGTCGCTCCCGACGTGTAGGGAACGTAATCCGAAATGCTGCTGATCGTATAGGTCACCGGCCGCCCGCCGATCGGGGTGACGGTAACCACGGTGCCCACCGGCAAGCCGGTCATCCGGTCCGGACGGGCGGGCACGGCCGTCGCCTGCTGGAAAGTCAGCGTAATGTTCTGTGCCGGGAGGCTGGAGGTGCTGGTCACCGTACCGGCTGCGATTGCACCGGTTCCTGCATTTGTACCCGCCGCGATCGAGGCCGTCGGCGGCGGATTGATGGTGAAACTGTCGCCATCCGCCGGAACCCCGGAAATGGCTATTCCGACACCGTTCAGGCTGATATTGCTGCCGGCGGTATAAGCAATTCGCATGGTCGGACCGGTGACCTTGTAGGTCTGTCCGTTCGCCACCACCGTCGCTCCGACCGGGAAACCGGTAAAGCTGTTGCTGGATTGTTCGTAGGCGATGCTGAAGGGCGCAGCCAGCTTCACCGAGGTATCGCTGACCGCGCCGGCACTGATCGTCGCCGTGCCGGCATTGGACAGGCCGCTGGACGTGCGGATCGGGACGGCCAGGGCAATGCTGCGCGCGTCGCTAATCGCCAAACCCATGTCGCGGGCGGCGAAGCGGGTGGGACGCAGCAGGAAGCTGTCGCCGGCCTGCATGGTACCGCTTAGCGAGAGATCGAAGCCCAGCGGCGATGCCTGGGCCATCAGATCGGCCAAAGCAGTCGTCTGGCTGGCGCCGACGCCGGTCCACACCCGATGGTCGGACAACCGCTCCAGCGAAAAGGCGTTGGCTCCGGTCAGCACCAGACGATAGTCGCTGACGGCCAGCGACTGGATATTCGACCCCGTCGAATCCAGGGCGGCCGAACCAGTATTCGAAGCAAACGATGTGCTCCGCTGACCGGCCGGCGAATCGGGATGGATCAGAAAGCTGTCGCCGACGTTTGGCGTTCCCGCCGCCAGCGAAATACGCAGGCCATCGACGACTTGGGGCAGGCTGCTGAAGGTTCCCAGATCGCTGTCGTCGGACAATCGCGTGATGGTATAGCCGGTGGCGCCGTAGCTCACCGTGTAGTCGCTGACGGTGACATTGGCGGACAGTACCGCGCCGCCAGCGTTAGCGGGGGCGCCCAGCGTGGACAGGGTGATCGGGCGAAAGAAATTCCCGCCGACCGCGCCACCGAGATCCTGACCGAGGGCATGCTGGGCGTTGAAGTCGCTGGCTAGGGCAACCGCAATCCGCCCCAAGCTGTTTTGCGCCGAATCCAGCGTAATGCTGCGGAAATTCAGCAATCCCCCAAGCGTACCGCCGGCAACCAGCGACTCCGGAATGGGAATCGTCGGAGAACCCGGCAAAACCAGGCCCACCTGTAGATTGGCGAGGTCCTCGCGATCGGCCAGTGCCGCCAGTTGATAGCTCTGGGTACCAATCACCATCGGTTGGCCGGAGCCGAAAAAAACGCTGTAGCTGCCGTCGCTCTCCAGATGGCTGGTGACCTGGATGTGTTTGTTGAGGTCCGCAAGCAGTTGATCGCGCTGATCCTGCAAATCGTTGGCCGGCTGGTTACCGTCGGTGGCCTGGGCCAGAACAATCTGCTGGTTGATGCCGGCGATCTGGCTGACATAGGAGTTGATCGTGCCCACCTCGGCACGAATCTGTTCGTTGGTACCGTCGCGAATAGCGGTCAGCTGCTGATCCAGCGACTGGAAACGGGACGTCATCACCTGGGCCGCGGACAGCATGGCTTGCCGTCCCGCGAGGGACGACGGATTGGCCGCCGCCGCGCCGACCGCAGAGAAGAACTCCTGCATTGCCGGACTCAGGCCGGCACTCGGATCGGCGAGCAGGTTGTCGATCTGGGCGATCTGCTGCGAATACGTTTCCAGGGACGCAGCGGTCGTGGCCGCCGTCTGTACCTGCCCGGCAAGAAACGCGCTGTACACCCGTTTGACCGTCTCGACATTGGCCCCCTGGCCGACGAAACCCGCGCCGGTGAACATCGGCGTATTGGTGGTCTGGACAATGGTCTGACGGTTGTAGCCCGGCGTCGACGCATTGGCAATGTTGTGGCTGGTCGTCAACAAACCCATCTGGGCAACGTTGAGACCCGAAACACTGACATTGAGTAACCCGCTGGCCATAGTGATTCCCGCTTTCCGCTAGTGAACGGCAAACATTGCCGGAAACTGAATTCTTTCCAGGGAATCAGCAACCTCCGTGCCACGAAGGTTCAAACGGCGGAAGTGCGGGGGGTCAGCCTTGCAGGGCTTGGCGCAGGGTGGTGCCGGAAATGATGCGTTCGAGCTTGGCGGCGTAGAGCGGGTCGGTGGCATATCCGGCCTGTTGCAGGCTGCGCGCGAAGGCCGAGCCGTCCTGGCTGCCGAGTACGCCGGCATAGCGGGGATTGGCGGCAAGCAGATTGGCGTAGTCGCGGAAGGCCTCGCCATAAGAACCGTAAGCGCGGAAACGTTCGGCCTGGTTACGCGCCACCCCATTGACGTATTCCGTGGTGTCTGCCTCGACCACCGGCCCGTTCCAGTTGCGCCCGGCCTTGATGCCGAACAGGTTGTAGCTCGGCCGGCCGTCGCCGTAGCGCGGTTCGGATTTGCCCCAGCCGGTTTCCAGCGCCGCCTGCGCGACCATGAAATGGGCCGGAACGCCGGTCGCCCGGCTCGCCTCGGCGGCATGGGGCCAGATGCGATTGACGAAGTCGCGAGCGCCCGGAGACACCTCGCCCGCCCCGCCAGGCGCCACGGAGACACGCGCACCAGCCGCTGCCGGCGCTTGCAACGGCAGCGGTGCGCTCTGTTCCAGAGGAAGCGGCGGTACGGTCGGTTCGAGCGGCAAGCCACCTTCGAATAACTGGGGCTCGACGCTGGTGCGAGTGAGCTGCTTCTCGATCATGGCCGCCAATCCGGTGCCGCCGTTCTTGTTCGACAACACCTGCGACAGCTGTTGATCGAGCATCGACTGATAGAGCCGCGTCTGCTCGCTGTCGAACATGCCGTCCTGCGGCGTCGCGTCGCGCATCGACTTGAGCACCATTTGCAGGAACAAGGCCTCGAACTGGCGAGCCGCCTCCTTCAATGCCTGCGGATCGTTGTCCTTGACCTGCCGCTTGAGGGCGGTCAGGCGGCTGGCATCAAAAATATTGGGCTCGACGGCGCTTGAATTCATGGTGCACAGAGGATCGCATCCGCGATGGCTTGGTTATGCGGAAAGCAGAGCGGCAAAAACTGCCCGTCAGATTATTTCCAACTCGGCACGCAGGGCGCCGGAAACTTTCATGGCCTGGAGGATGGAAATCAGATCCTGCGGATTGGCGCCCAAAGCGTTCAGTGCCTTGACCACGTCCGCCAGCTTGGCACCGCCCTTGACGTTGAGCAGCGCACCGCCCTCCTGCTTGATTTCGATCTGCGCATTGGTCACCGCCTCGGTCTGCCCGCCGGACAGAGCGCCGGGCTGGCTGACGGTGTTCTCGGTGCTCACCGAGACCGACAGGTTGCCGTGGGCCACCGCGCAGTTGTCCAGCGTCACTGCCTGATTCATCACTACGGAGCCGGAACGGGCGTTGACGATCACCCTGGCCACGGTCTGCGCCGGCTGTAGTTCAAGATTTTCCAGACGGCCGATGAACGATACCCGCTCGTCGGCACCGGTCGGCGCGTGCACACGGATGCGGCGCCCATCGGCCGCGCTCGCCGCGCCGGGGACGAGGCGGTTGATGGCCTCCACCATGCGCTGCGCGGTGGTGAAATCGTTGTCGTTAAGCTCGTAATAGACGAATTCGCCCTGACCGAGAGGGGTCTGCACTTCCCGCTCGACCGTTGCGCCGCCGGCGACACGACCGGCCGAAAGATGGTTCACCGTCACCTTGGAGCCGCCTCCGGATGCCCCGGCACCGCTGATCACCACATTGCCCTGGGCAATCGCGTAGACCTGGCCGTCGGCGCCTTTCAGCGGCGTCAGCACCAGTGTTCCGCCCTTCAGGCTCTTGGCGTTACCGATCGACGAAACCGTGACGTCGATCTGCTGTCCGGTGCGCGAAAACGGCGGCAGGTTGGCGGTTACCATCACCGCCGCAACATTTTTCAACTGTAGATTGGTCCCCGGCGGCAGGGTGGTGCCGAGGTTCGACAGCATGTTGACGATGCTCTGCACGGTGAACGGCGTCTGCGTGGTCTGGTCGCCGCTGCCATCAAGGCCGACCACCAGACCGTAGCCGACCAATTGATTGTTGCGCACGCCGGCGATGGTCGCCAGATCCTTGATGCGCTCGGCGCGCGCCGCATCGGCCACCATCAGCCCGGCGAACACCCACATCAGGCCGATCAGGATTTTGTGCGTCAGGCTCATGTCTGTTCCTCGCTCGCGCCAAGAAAATTCAACCACGGTAAGCGCGGGGAAACCCGGGGGAAACGCCGCAATAACCCCTGCACCTGCTTGCCGATAAACGCAGTTTCCAAAATTCGAGCCTCCCCGTGCCCCCAGTGTTCCCCGTGGTTCATTCTCAACCTCTCGTTGTCCGCTAGAACGGCAGGAATGTGAGGAAAAATCGGCTCAGCCAGCCCATGACCTGGGCTTCGTCGAGGAAGCCGTTGGCCTTGTATTCGATGCGCGCATCGGCCACCTGAGTCGAAGTCACGGTGTTCGCAGTGGTGATGGTGTTCGGATTCACCACCCCGGAGAAGCGGATGAATTCCTCGCCTTCCTTCAAACCGATCTGTTTCTCGCCGGAGACCAACAGGTTGCCGTTGGGCAACACCTCAATCACCGTCACCGTAATCGTCGAAGTGAAGTCTGCGGTCGAACTGTTCTCGCCCTTGCCGCCGAACTTGTTGGTATTGTCGGCAGCGATGGACAGATTCCCCACTCCCTTGAACGGAGTACCTTGGAGCGCATCGATCCCCGTTTCCACCGTCTGTGTGCGCTCTGCGGTGGTACCGGATTTCTTCGACGCCTGCACCTTCTCCGCAATGCTGATGGTGATGATGTCGCCGACGTAGCGGGCGCGCCGATCCTCGAACAGGGGCCGCGCGTTGGCAACGTTGTAGATGGTGCCGTTGGCGGCTCCGGCGCTCATCCGCGGCTCGGGGCGCATGGTCATCGGCTGATGCACGGCCGTCGGCGGCGTGGTGGTAATGCACCCGGCCAGCCCGGCCGTCGCAGCAATGCCGAGCAGCAGAATTTTAAATCGGCGGATCAGGCTCATAGCTGCGACAGTCGGGCCAGCATCTGGTCGGAAGTGGAAATGGCCTTGGAATTCATTTCATAGGCCCGCTGGGTCTGAATCATGTTGACCAGCTCTTCCGCCACATTGACGTTGGATGTCTCGGCATAGCCCTGGTTGAGCAGGCCTGAACCGTTGGAACCCGGCGTATTGGGCGTCGGCGTGCCGGACGAGGCGGTCTCGACGAACAGGTTCTCGCCGGTGCTCTGCAAGCCGCCCGGGTTGACGAAGGTGGCCAGTTGCACATTGCCAATCTGCGTCGGCGTCGACGATCCGGCCTGCAATATCGACACCGTACCGTCGCGGGCGATGGTGACCGAGATCGCCGTCGAGGGAATGGTCAGCGCGGGCGACAGCGGATAGCCGCTGGAGGTCACCACTTGTCCGGTGCTGTCCTTCTGGAAGGCCCCGTCGCGAGTGTAGGCCAGCGTGCCGTCGGGCATCTGGATCTGGAAAAAGCCCTGGCCGTTGATGGCGATATCGAGCGCGTTGCCGGTCTGCGACAGGGCGCCTTGGGTGAAGATATGTTCGGTGGAGATCGGCCGCACCCCGACGCCCAACATCAGGCCGGAGGGAATCGTCGTCTGCTGGGTCGACTGCGCACCGGGCTGGCGCAGAGTCTGATACAGCAGATCCTCGAAGATCGCACGTGAACGCTTGAAACCGTTGGTGCTGACGTTGGCCAGGTTGTTAGAGATGACGTCGAGCTGCGTCTGTTGAGCATCCAGGCCGGTCTTGGCAATCCACAGGGAGCGAATCATGGCTCAGTCCTAAAAGTTGGCGATCACTTGGGTTGCCGCCTTGTCGTTCTGCTCAGCGGTGGAGATCATCTTCATCTGCATTTCGAACTGGCGCGCCAGGGAGATCATGCTCACCATCTGCTCCACCGGATTGACGTTGCTGCCTTCGAGGTAGCCGTTGGCAAGACTAGCTTTGTCGTCGTTGGGCAGGCCAGCGCCGTCGGCGCTGCGGAACAGGCCGTCTTCGCGCCGCACCAGGGTCTCCTCGGGCGGATTGACCACCTTGATGCGGCCGATGGCGTTGACTGTATTCTGCGCGCCGGTCTCGGGTACCACCGAGACGGTGCCATCCTTGCCGATGGAGATTTTTGAATCCGGCGGAACGCTGATTGGTCCGCCATCGCCCATCACCGGAATCCCGGTACGGGTCTGTAGCACGCCATTGACGTTGAGTTCGAGATTGCCGTTGCGGGTATAGGCTTCCGAACCGTCGGGCATCGCCAGTGCGATCCAGCCGCTGCCCTCCACGGCGACGTCGAGGTTGCGGCCGGTGAATTGCATCGGCCCCTGGCTGAAGTCGGTGTGGGTGCTGGCATCCACAGCAAATGCGCGGGTGGGCAGCGCAGCCGGATTGGAATGCGCATTCACCTGCACGGCACGCAGGCGATGCTCTTCGGCGCGATAGCCGGTGGAGCTGACATTGGCCAGGTTCTGCGCCACTGCCGCCTGGCGGGACATCGTCCCGCTGGCGCCGGTCATTGCTGTGTAGATCAGGCGATCCATCGGCTAGGGCTTTCGATCAGCGCAGATTGACCAGCGTCTGCAACACGCTGTCCTGCGTCTTGATGGTCTGCGCGTTGGCTTGGTAGACCCGCTGCTGGGTAATCATGTTCACCAGCTCAGCCGTCAAATCGACATTCGACTCTTCCACTGCCGCAGACTGTAACGCGCCCAGGCTACCCTGCCCCGGAGTGCCGGGAATCGGCTGGCCGGAGTCCGCGGTCTCGGCCCACTGGTTGCCGCCGAGCGACTGCAGTCCGTTGTTGTTGTTGAAGTTAACCAGGATCAACTGACCCATGTTGCGCGACTTGCCGTTGGAGTAGCGGCCTTGGATAGTGCCGTCGGACGATACCGCAACGCCGGAAAGTCGGCCGGAGGTGAAACCATCCTGTAACAGCTGGTTAACCCCGAAAGTGATGCCGTACTGAGTGGTACCGGTCAGGTCGAGCGTGAAATCCAGCGGCGACGCCGAGCCGTTGGACAGCGTAAAGCTCTGCGCAATCGGCATCGTCGTAGTCAGAGCCCCTGAAGTGTTGAAGTTGAGTGTCGTCGGCCCGGCCGTCGCCCCGCCATCGAGCGAGGTATACATCTGCCAACGACCGGCGAATGCCGTTTTGACCATATACATGGTCATGTTGTGCGGGTTGCCCAGGCTGTCGTAAATGGTCTGTGCTGTGGATGCTGTATAGCTCAACGTGTTGCTGGAAGTGAAGTTGTCGGCCCCGGCGACAGGCACCGGTGCTGCACCGAGCAGGGTCGTTGCCGCGGTGCCGCCGGTCAGCGTCACCGCCGAGCCGGAACCCTGGCTGCCCGCCGTGCCGACGCTCGACGACTGGATGATCAGATTGCTCGGCGCGCTGCTCAGCGTCACCGTCACCGCCGCCCCCGAACTTCCGAGCGCAGTGGTAATCAACCCCTCCACCGTCGAGGCAAGCTGCGCCTGCGTATACGTGCCGGCGGGGATGGTAATGCTCACCGGCACGCCGTCGATATTCAGATCCAGCACGTCGTTGGCGCCGACGGCGGGCGCCGCAATGATCGTCGTCGAAGCCGGCAGGCCGGCCGCGATGCCGCCGGAAAGCGTACCGTGGCTCATCGCCGACGGTGCGGTGGCGCGCGAATCGAGATTCAGCTGAATCTGGCTGGAGGTGGTCGCCGACGGCGGGATATTCGCCGTATTCAGTTGCAGGTCGACCACACTGCCCGGCACGATCTGGCCCGAATCGTTGGCCGCATAACCGGTCAGGCGCAACCCATCGCCGTTCACCACAAAACCGTTCTTGTCGACCTGGAATTGCCCGTTGCGCGTGTAGCTGATGGTTCCGCTATTGGACATGCGAAACATGCCGGCGCCGTTGACCGCCAGATCCAGCGGGTTGTTGCTGGTAGTGACGTTGCCCTGGGTAAATTGCTGGAATACCGAGTTCACATTGACGCCGACTCCCACCTGGCTGCCGCCGGCGCCCGCAAGCGATGCCGCGTAGACGTCCGAAAACCGGGTGATCGCCGACTTGAAACCTACCGTACCGCTGTTCGCCACGTTGTTGCCGATGGCGTCCAACGACTTGGACGCTCCGTTCAGTCCGCTCAAGCCCTGTTGGAATGACATACTCTTCTCCCGTCAATCGTCCGTACTATCAAAGAATCTGCCGCACATCGGCCAAGGTGAATGCACCCAGGCTGCCGACATTAAGGCTCAGCCCGGCGCTGGTACGCTCGGCGCTGGTCACCAGGCCAAGTGCAAGCGTCGCGGATTCGACCTTGTTGCCGCCCTGCACCGCAGCGACATTGAAGGAATAATTGCCGTTGGCGGCGGCCGCGCCGCTGTCGGTCGCGCCATCCCAGTTGAACGGATGTGAGCCGGCAGCCATCGCGCCAAGGTTGAGCGTACGCATCACCAGTCCGTTGCCGTCTTTGATGGTGACGGTCACCTGATCCGCCGGGCCACTCAATTCGACACCGGCAAAGGCGCTGCCGTTCTGTAGATCCAGCTTCGCACCCGGCACCAGCACACCGTGATTGACCAGCGAAGCCGCCTGCATCACCTGGGTGTCGGCGGCATTGCCAATCAACTTCTGCAACGTGGCGTTGAGTTGCGTGATGCCGTCCACCGTGCTGATCTGTGCCATCTGCGAAGTCATCTGGGCGTTATCCATCGGATTCAACGGATCCTGATTTTTCAGTTGCGTGGTCAACAACCTGAGGAAACGGCTTTGCTGATCCGTCACCTGATTGTTGCCCGTTGCCTTTGCCGCCGGATTGAGCGCGGAATAGATCGCACTCGCCGGGTTGTCGCTGACTGCACTGGTCGCGGCCATTTCGATTCTCCTAAGTATTCTTACTGCCCAAGCGCCAGGGTTTTCAGCATCAGTGATTTGGCGGTATTCATCACTTCTGCGTTGGTCTGATAGGCGCGCGAGGCGGAAATCATGTTCACCATCTCGTCGACCACGTTCACGTTGGGCATGGAGACATAGCCATCGGCGTTGGCCGCCGGATTCTTTGGTTCGTACTGCATACGGAACGGTGCGGCGCTTTCGACCACCTGGGCGACCCGCACGCCCTGCCCCGTGCCCATCGCGGTGGCCTGAAACACCACTTGCTTGGCCCGATAGGGACTGCCGTCCGCGCCCGCAACGCTATCGGCATTGGCCAGATTGCTGGCGACCGCGTTCAATCGCGCCGATTGTGCGGAGAGGGCAGAACTGGCGATGGAAAAGATGTTGTACATGGCGCCTTATCCTTACTGGCCGGTGATGGCCATCTGCATTTTCTTGAAATCGTCGCGGATGAAACTCAGCAGGGCCTCCATCTGCACCGCGTTCTCGGCGAAGGCACCGCGTTCGACATCCATATTTACGGTATTGCCGTCGACCGCCCCCTGATATTCGCTGCGATAGCGCACTTCAGCGGCGAAAGCGCCGTCAATCGCACCATCAAGATGGCCGCTCGCGGTGCGGCTCACCGGCAGCGCAGCGCTTCCCTTGCCGCCGACCGCATTCGCCAGGGCCGACTTGAAATCCAGATCGCGGGCCTTGTAGTGGGGCGTATCGCCGTTGGCGATGTTGGACGCAATCATTTCCTGGCGATAGGCGCGCAGATTCAAAGCGGTCTGCTTTACCTGGAATTCGCTGCCGAGTCGATCGATCATTTTTTGCGCTCAAGAAATTCATTCAGCAGCCGTAATGCAGTAAACGTGCCAAAGCTCGACGACGGGCGAAAGAGCCTTAACGGCGGGCTTTTTCCGGGTTTTCTTCGGTTTTCGGCGCAATGCGGCTCGGGTTGGCGGCAACTATTGCCGGCAGTCCGCACGCACGTCCGGCATCCTTGCCAGCGTCCGGTCGGCATGCTTCAATCGCACCATGAAATTCGTTGCCGCCCTGCTCGGGCTATTGAGCGCCTTTGCTGCCTGCGCCGCGCAGGATCCGGCACAGGTCAAGCTGGTGGTCGAGGACTTCCTCCGCATACAAACGAGAGGCCTGCCCGGAAAAGCATCCATTGAAGTCCGCAGTATCGATCCCAACAACCAACTGGCCCCCTGCGTCGCCCTTGAAGCTGCGCTCGCGTCGGGTGCTAGGGCGTGGGGCCGGACCACGGTACAGGTACGCTGCCACGCCGACCCGGGCTGGCAAATCTACGTCCAGGCCCAGGTCCGAGTGCAAGGCAGCTATTTGGTTGCCACCCGATCGCTGAGCCAGGGTCAAGTGCTGGGCGCACAAGACGTTATGCTCCAGAGCGGCGATCTGACCGATCTACCGGCCACGTTGCTGACCGACCCACAACAGGCAATCGGACGCAGCTTGGCCATGCCGGCTGCCGCCGGCCGCCCGCTGCGCAGCGACCTACTTAGGCAAACGCCGGTGGTGCAACAAGGGCAGAACGTCAAGGTCATTTCGCGCGGCGCCGGCTTTCAGGTCGCCAACGAAGGTCAGGCGCTCAATTCCGCCAGCGAGGGCCAGGTGGTCCGCGTGCGCCTGAACAACGGTCAAATGCTGAGCGGAATCGCGAAAAGCGCTGGCATAGTGGAAGTGTCTTACTGATACAATTGGCATCGCGCCCTAAAGTTTTCCCGAATACCGCCGTAAGCACAGGTGGAACACCCGCAGCGGAAAGGACACTACCTCGTGAAAATCGAAAACTCGACCAAGCCCGTGGGTCTGCCCCGCCCGGCTGCTTCGCGTGCCCCGGTTGCAACATCGGCCGCACCGACTACGGCGGGCACGCAGGTACAGATTTCCTCCGCCTCCGCACAACTCAAGGGTAGCGACGGTGTCGTCGACGCTAACCGCGTCGCCGAAATCAAGCAAGCCATTGCCGAAGGCCGCTTCCAGATCAACCCGGAACGTATTGCCGACGGTCTGCTCGAAAGTGTGCGGCAAATGCTGGGTGGCACTTCCGAACGTTGATCCCGCTATCGGGTTCGGGCGTGCAACAACCAAGCGAACTCTCCCGGCTGCTCGCTGAAGAACTGACGCTGGTGCGCCAGTTCGTGGCGTTGCTGTCCCGCGAACAGGCGTTTCTGGTTGCCAATCAGACTGACGAACTTCCGACTCTGGCCGAACAAAAGGCACGTCTCGCCGAACGCCTCGCAACCCTTGCCGCTGCGCGGGACACAGCTTTGAGTGCGAACGGTGCTCCCGGCGGCAAAGCCGGCATGGATGCTTGGAGCAAGACCCGCCAAGCACCAGCATCCGCGGCAGCCGACTGGAATGCCCTGCTGTCCCTGGCCGCCGAGGCCCGTGCCCTCAATACGCTGAACGGTGAACTGATCGTCGAGCGCATGCAGAAAAACCGCCAGGCATTACAGATACTGACGGCGGCCACCGAGCGTGCGGCGCTGTATGGCCCGGACGGCCAGACCAAGATCAGCACCGGCGGACGCATCCTCGGCAGCGCCTGATCGCACTTGGCCGTAGGGGCGCTTTTATACGCACCCGACCTTATTCCGCGCCGACTTTCAACTCCACCTGCGTGTCGGGATTCTGCGATTCGATATTGATCGCTACGCGGCGGTTGCGCTGCCGCCCTTCGGCATCCAAGTTGTCGGCCACCGGCCGCTGATCCGCATAACCGGTGGCGGAGAGGCGCCGCGGATCGACGCCGTTGTCGATAAAAAGCCGCACCACGCTCGACGCCCGCACGCCCGAAAGTTCCCAGTTGGAGGGGAACTGCGGCGTACTGATCGGGATATTGTCGGTATGCCCTTCGACAATGATCGGGAAGGTCGCACCGGCGAGGATCTGCGCCACCGCCGTCAATGCCTTTACCGCACGCGGATCAAGGGTCGCATCGCCGGGGGCAAACAACACACTGGCATTGATTTCGACGGTGAAGCCGCGCGCACCTTCGGTCACCCGTACTTGCCCGTTACGTACCAGCGGAGCCAGGGCCTCCTTGATTTCCTTAGCCATGGTGCGAATCTTGTCCCGATTGACGCGTGTCGTCTCGTCGCTCTTGACCCCTGGTTGGGGCCGACGCATCGGAATGGCCATCGGCATCGGCGCATTCGGGTTGATCGCCACCTGTGCGCCGGAGGTGTTTCCGGGAACGTTCGTGAAGGCCGAGGTCAACGCATCCGACAACACCCGGTACTTGCCCTCGTTAACCGACGAGACGGCGTACATGACAACGAAGAAGGCAAACAACAGGGTGATGAAATCGGCGTAGGAGACAAGCCAGCGTTCATGGTTCTCCTGTTCTTCTTCCCCGCGGCGACGCTTCGACATGGGAGTCACGGCGAACCGCTTAAACGACGTAACCTAGCAGCCGGCTCTCTATGAGCCGCGGATTGTCGCCGTTGGCGATACCGACCAGTCCGTCGACGTACATCTCGCGGAAGGCAACCAGACGCGAAACATTCGCCAGCAGCTTCTTCGACAGCGGCAGGAAGATCAGGTTGGCAATGCCGACGCCGTAAATCGTGGCGACAAACGCAACGGCGATCCCGGCGCCAAGCTTCGAGGGATCCGAAAGATTTTCCATGACGTGGATCAGCCCCATCACTGCACCGAGAATGCCGATGGTCGGCGAGTAGCCGCCGGCCGATTCCCATATCTTGGCGGCGTTCTTGAGCTCGGCCTCGTAGGAAGATATTTCGACTTCCAGCACTTCCCGCAAGCGCTCCGGCTCAGCGCCGTCCACCAGCAGCTGTAGTCCTTTCCTGAGAAACGGATCAACCAGCAAATCGGTCTGCGCCTCAAGGGCAAGCAGCCCTTCCTTGCGCGCAATGTGGCTCCACTGCGCCAGCTGATCAATCAGCTCCTGGACATTCACCGGCGGCGGAAACACCGCCCAGCGCACCATGCGCACGCCGCCGAGAAAAATCCGCAGAGGACTTTGCAGCAATACCGCACCCAGCGTTCCGCCGATGACGATCAGGAAAGCCGTCGGTTGCATCAGCGAACCGATATGGCCACCTTCGAGTATTTGCCCGCCGACGATCGCGGACAATCCGACGACGAGACCCAGTACGCTGATCAGATCCATGAATTGGGGCCCCTTTACGCGGCTTTCGCCTTGCGACCGCGGCGTCCCTTCTTGACCGGGGTATCCCCGCCCAGCACCGCGGCACGCAGCCGCGCCACCGCCTGTGTGTGCAACTGGCAGACGCGCGATTCGGTAACGCCCATGACGTCCCCGATCTCCCGCAGATTGAGATCCTGCTCGTAGTAAAGCGCCATCATCAGCCGTTCCCGTTCCGGCAGGGCGTCGATTGCCCGCACCAGCTGCGCACGCATACCGGCATCCTCGAGCAGGGCGAGAGGGTCGGAAGATATCCCCGCAGAATTGCGCTCGAGAAAATCCTCATCGCCGTCGCCCATGTCCTCGAAATAAATCAGCTGATGGCCGCGCGCGTCGAGCAGCAGCTTCTGGTAATCCGCCAGCGCCATGCCGAGGGCGACGGCAAGTTCCGTCTCGGTAGGTTGCCGCCCCTGCTGTTGTTCGAGTTGCTGCACGGCCGCTTCGATGCGGCGCATCTCGCGCCGCAGGCCGCGCGGCAGCCAGTCGTTTTCTCGCAGGCCGTCGAGCATTGCGCCGCGAATACGCTGCACCGCATAGGTCTCGAATTGCGCACCGAGTCCTTCCTCGTAGCGATCCAACGCATCGAGCAGGCCGATCATGCCGTTCTGGATCAGATCGTCGACCATCACGCTGGCTGGAAGTTTGACCATCAGGTGATAGGCAATGCGCTTGACCAGCGAGGCGTATTGAGCGACCAGGTTATCCCGGTCAAGTGCGCCCTGGGCGGTATACATCAATCGTGGTTGGAGGCCGAAATTGCGGCCAACTATACCACCGATTGAAAGGGTTCCCGCAGCGCCGAAAACGCCGCTGGCAGCGGCACCTGTGGATCGATGGCACATGTTCCGGGTAGCGGCGGCAAGTGGCTTGCAAACGCTTCGGCCAAAGCGCCGCGCGCCGCTGAAACATGCCCCAGATAGCCGAGGCCGAGATCGAGATGCTGACGCGCAACCGCCTGAATGGTATCGAACACACCGCGCGCCGCGCGCTCCCCGCCCGGATGTCTTACCGCCAGGTGATAGCCATCGCGGCCACGTTCGCGCACACTCCGTTTGAGCAAAGCATAGGCTCGCTTGATCGCTTCGCTGTCAGCATTCAGCGCCAGCACCATGTCGGGAGCGGCCAGCGTCAGCTGCGATAGGCGGCTGCGGCGCAGCGATGCATCGATCAGGACGAAATCGGCATTCTCACAGAGGGTACGGAGGACGGCGTCAAGTTGCTGGCGCAGGCCCACCTCGCCGGACTCCAGCTCGCGCGCAGCACGCACCGCGGAAGCCAAGCGCAGGTTGGACCCGGCCATCATCACCGCTTCGCCGATTGCACGCTGGCCGGTCAGCACGTCGAACAAATCCGCCTGGGGCTTGAGACCGAAGGCGCCGACCAGTCCGCTGTCGCCGCCCAGTTCGTCCACCACCACGACGCGCCGTCCAGCGCCGGCAAGTGCGGTTGCGGTGGTGCTGAGCAGCGCGGAACGCTCTCCGGCGGCCGTGCTAGCGACGAACGCAATCACTCGCGCATTGCGCCGTCCAAACAAACGGCGCAACCCGGCGGCCTGGTCGGTCGCACCGATCCAGTCGCGCTCAACCAACCAGGCTCTCCTTCGCCGCAGCGGCGGCATCCTGCCGCGTCAGCATCATGCCGACTTCGTTCTCGCGCAGCCGATGCGGCGAGCCGGCAGCCGGCTGCTTGAAGGCGCGATGCAACAAATAGTTGCGGTTCGGCAGATGCAGGTCTTCCGGCACGCGCTGCCCGTTGGCGGCATAAGCCAGCAACAGGCCATGGCGAACGACGGCATCGACCACCGGCGCCAGCGACGGCGTCTCGTCCATCTTGGTGATGATGCAGCCGGCCAGATCCTCGCCGGCATAGGCGCGGATCACGTCGTCCAGCGTGTCGCCGCGGCTGGTGGCGTTAAGCAACAGCAGCCGATTGACCTCGCCGGCACGCATCAGCATCGCCGCCTGCTCGGCCACCATGCGATCGCGCTGACTCATACCAACGGTATCAATCAGCACCATGTGCTTGTGGCGCAGGTCAGAGAGGGTATGGCGCAGATCGTCGCCATCGCGCACGATGTGTACCGGCACACCGAGAATGCGGCCATAGATGCGCAGTTGCTCATGCGCGCCAATGCGATAGCCATCGGTCGTCAGCAGGGCGACGCGGTCGGCGCCGTAGCGCACCACGCAGCGCGCGGCGAGTTTTGCCGTGGTGGTGGTCTTGCCGACGCCGGTCGGCCCGACCAGCGCATAGACGCCGCCGCGATCGATCAGGTCGCCCTCGTTGCCGAGCGTACGCAGGCGCCTATTGACTGCGGTCATCAGCCACTTGCGGCCCTCGTCGAGACCGATCTCGGCCGGCATTTCCGAAGCCAAACGACGCGCCAGCTGGCCGGAGAATCCTGCATCGAGCATTTCCGACAGCAGCAGCGCGCGGATCGGCGAATTCTTCGACAGATCGCCCCAGGCGAAACCCGCCAGTTGCTGCTCCAACATGCCCTTGATCGCCTGCATCTCGCGCATCAACTCGCCCACCCGCGGATCTTCGGCCGCGGCCGAGGTTGAACGGCCGACATCGCTTTTCAGCGTCTGATCCAGCACCGTCGCAACGTCGGAGCGACCGGGCGCCGGTTCGCCCGCCGGTTCGCGCGGCGGCAGCGGTCGCAACCTCGGCCGTTCCTCGCTGCCGAGGCCAAACGCCGGCAGCGACGGTGCAGCGGCCGGTTGTGCACGAACGCGCGACGACAACGTCACCGTGTAATCATCCGGGTCGGTCGGGGCGAATCCGCCGTTGGCGACCACCCGCGTTGGTACCGTAGCTTCGGTGCCGGCCTGGCGCGACAGCGCATCCAGACTGTCGGCCGACATCGCGGTAATCTCGACCCCGCCCTCGACGGCGCGGTTGGAGACGACGATGGCATCCGGGCCCAATTCGTCCTTGACCCGCCGCAGGCATTCGCGGGCGGTTTCGGCAGTAAAGCGTTTGACTGTCATCGATTGGCTCCAATAATCGTCGTCACCTTGATGGTGCGGGTATCAGGCACTTCGGCATTGGCGATCACCTTGAGTTGCGGCACCGAGCGCCGCAGGAAACGGGAAAGCAGCCAGCGCAGGTGTCCTGGCACCAGCAGCACCGCGGGCAGGCCCATGTCCTCCTGCCGTTGCGCAGCCGCCGCAGTTTCGCGCAGCAGCGTATCGGCAAGTCCGGGTTCGATCCCACCACCGCCATCGCCACCCTGCATGGCCTGGGCGAGAATCCGCTCCAGACCGGGCTCCAGCGCCATCACCTGCATTTCGGCATTGCCGGGGAAAATTTGCTGCACGATCGAGCGGCCGAGCCCCATCCGAACCTGCGCCGTCAGTTCCAGTGGGTCCTGGGTGCGCGTGCTGTGCTCGGCCAGCGTCTCGATGATGGTGCGCATGTCGCGCAGATTGACGCCCTCGTCGAGCAGGTTCTGTAGCACGCGCTGCACCGCGGACAACGAAAGCTGCTTGGGCACTAGATCTTCCACCAGCTTCGGCGCCTCCTTGGCAATATGGTCGAGCAGCGCCTGGGCTTCCTGGCGGCCGAGCAACTCGGAGGCGTGGGAAAGAATCAGGTGGTTGAGGTGGGTCGCCACCACGGTAGCGGCATCGACCACCGTATAACCGAGGACGTGCGCCTGGTCACGCAGGGCCGCCTCGACCCAGACAGCGGGTAAGCCAAAGGCCGGATCGGTGGTCTGCGTCCCGGGCAGCGGGCCGGATACGCGGCCCGGATTGATCGCCAGATGCATGCCGGGGAAAGCCTCACCGGCGCCGACCTCGACCCCCTTCAAGGTGATCCGGTAGGCGTTGGGGCGCAGCTCGAGATTGTCGCGGATATGCACCGGCGCGCTGAGGAAGCCGATTTCCTGGGCGAATTTCTTGCGCAGCCCGCGGATACGCTTGAGCAGATCGCCGTCCTGCCCCTGATCCACCAACGGGATCAGGCGGTAGCCGACCTCAAGACCGAGCACGTCGACCGGCGCCACATCGGCCCAACTCGCTTCCGTCGCCTCAACCGGTCCGGCTTCGGCCTTTGCCGGCGCGGCCGCCGCAACCTCCGCCGCTTCCCGTTCGCCGGCATTCAACTTCCAGTAGGCAAGCCAGCCGATCAATGCGGCCAGCAGCAGGAAGACAAAATGCGGCATACCGGGGATGATGCCAAGAATGCCGAGGATGACCGCGGTCAGCACCAGTACCGCCGGATTGCCGAAAATCTGGCCGATGAACTGCTGGCCGACGTCGGTATCCTCGTCGCCGACCCGGGTCACCACCAAGCCGGCGGCGGTAGAAATGATCAGCGCCGGAATCTGCGCCACCAGACCGTCGCCGATGGTGAGCAGCGTGTAGGTCTTGGCCGCCAAGCCGGCCTGCATGTCGTGTTGGAACATGCCGACCAGCAAACCGCCAATGACGTTGATGAACAGAATCAGAATGCCGGCCACGGCATCGCCACGGACGAACTTCGAAGCACCGTCCATCGAGCCGTAGAAATCCGCCTCCTGGGCGATGGTGGAGCGCCGCTTGCGCGCCTCGTCCTCGCCGATCAGGCCGGCATTGAGGTCGGCGTCGATGGCCATCTGCTTGCCCGGCATCGCATCCAGGGTGAAGCGTGCCGACACTTCGGCAATCCGCCCGGCGCCCTTGGTGATGACGACGAAATTGATCACCGTGAGAATGATGAACACGACGATGCCGACGGTGTAGTTGCCGCCGACCAGAAAGTGACCGAAGGCCTCGATCACCTTGCCCGCCGCGTCCGGCCCGGTGTGGCCGTGCAGCAGCACGACGCGGGTCGAAGCCACGTTGAGCGACAGGCGCAACAGCGTCGTCACCAACAGGACGGTGGGAAACACCGAGAAATCCAGCGGCTTCACTGTGTACAGCGCCACCAGCAGGACCATCACCGCCAGAGCGATATTGAAGGTGAACAAAATGTCCAGAGCGAACGGTGGCAGCGGCAGCACCATCATCGCCAGGATCATGATGATCAGCAGCGGTGCCGCCAGCGCCTTGAGATTGGCGCGGCCGAAGACCTGGCTGAGGGTCAGTGCCAGAGTCTCGTTCATGCGTCAATCGCTCCCGGGTCCATGCCCTCAGGCACCGCCACGGCCACCGGCGGTGTCGGCGGCGGCAGCAGGCTGCGCCCGCCGTCGGCAATGAACTGGTTGAGCTGGTAGATATAGGCCATCACCTCGGCCACAGCGGTGTACAGGGCCGCCGGAATCTGCTCGCCGATCTCGGCATGGCGGTGCAGCGCACGCGCCAGCGGCGGTGACTCCAGCACTGGAACACCATGCTCGGCGGCAAGTTCGCGGATTTTCAGCGCCACCAGATTCATGCCCTTGGCGACCACTTGCGGCGCTCCCATCTTGCCACTGTCGTACTTCAGCGCGACGGCGAAGTGGGTCGGGTTGGTCACCACCACATCGGCCTTCGGCACGTCCGCCATCATCCGCTTGCGCGCCGTCTCGCGCTGCTGCGACCGGATGCGCGCCTTGAGCTGGGGATCGCCTTCCTGTTCCTTGTATTCCTGCCGCACCTCCTCCTTGGTCATGCGCAGGCCGGCGTAGTAGCGCCAAAGCTGGAACGGCACATCGATGGCAGTAATCAACGCCACGCCGGCAAGCAGCGCCATGACGGCGAAGAACAGCAGATGAAAGAACGAGCGGATGCCTGTATCGACCGACTGTTCCAGCATCGCAAACAGGTCGGTGCCATGACGCGCGACCAGCCAGTAGAGCACCGCACCGACCAGGACCGACTTGAGTATTGCCTTGACCAGTTCGCCCAACCCCTGGACCGACACCATGCGCTTGACGCCCTCCAGCGGATCGAGGCGCTGAAAATTGAAGCTCAACGGCTTGGGCGAAAAAATCCAGCCGCCCATGACCGCCGGCGCGACCAAGGTCGCGAGCACCGTCAGACCGAACACCGGAGCCATCAGCAGCAGCGCCTTCCAGCCCAGCGAGAGGGCGCTGGTGGCCATCGCATTGCTGGAGAAAGCGGCGTCGCGGCCGAAGGTAAGGCCGCTCCGCATGATCCCGGTGGCATGATCGGCTACCCAGCCCGACATCCCCCACAGCGCGCTGGCCCCGGCGACCAGGACGAGGAAGGCCGCCAGCTCGCGCGAACGCGGAACCTGCCCCTCCTCACGGGCCTGCTCCAGGCGCCGGCTTGACGCCGACTCCGTACGTTCGAGATCGCTGTCTTCAGCCACGGTCGCACTCTTCCATGACGGCAATTATTGCCGCCCCGCGCTTTGCGGAAGAGTCGAATAACCGGGCTTAGCGGCGCCTATTCAGGCCGGGTCTCAAAGCCCGACGGCGCAGGTTGCGCCGTCGGCGTTTTTATTTCTGCGGCGTATTGACCCGGCGCATCGCCGTATCGAGCGCTTCCTTGGCCGGCTTTTCGTCGCGCCAGACGGCCTCGGTTTCTTCGTCGAGGATGCGCCGTAGGCGCTCCAGCCCAAAGCCTGCCTTCGCCCGCAACACCCTCGGCGCGCTCAGCCGGCGCTCCGCGGCGTCGAGCAGCGCCTGCGGTGCTCCCGAACTGCGCAGCGCGGCAATCGCCTGCGGCGTCATCGGCAGAAAGCCGGTTGCCTTCACCCAATCGCGCTGGTTTTCCGGCTTCATCAGGAAACTGACGAACTGCGCGGCCAGCTGATACTCGGGTTTCTTGAAGCCGGCCAGCACATGCAGGCTCAGGCCATCGGGCAAGATGTTGCGCGGCGTCGCGCCGAAGACGTCGTCGTAATACGGCAATGCGGCGACGCCAAAGGGAAAACGGCCGGCGGCAGCAATGTCGGCGTACAGATGTGATGCGCCGGTGAGCATACCGCACTCGCCGGAAAGAAAGCGTTCGTCGCCCTCGCCGCGGGGGCCGTAATAGCGGAAGTAGCGGCTCTTGTACCAACTCGACAACAGCGCCAGGTGCTTGACGTTGATCAGCCCGTTGAACAGCGCGCGCTCCGGCTTCGCCATCAGCGCCTCGTTGTGCTGAGTGTTGAGATTTTCCATATGCACCCAGGCGAAACGCGAGGTGGTGAACGGACAAGCGCTGCCGTGGTCGAACAGCGCGCCGGCGGCGTTCTGCACTTCCCACCAGGTCTTCGGCGGCTGCTCCGGGTCCAGACCGGCCTTGCGGAAGACCTCCTTGTTCCAGAACAGCACCGGCAGCGAAAGCCCCAGCGGCAGGGTTTGCAGCCGGCCGGTGGAATCGTCCGCGGCGTCGGCGATCTGCGTATAGAAGCGTTTCGCCGGCAGCGGCTGCTTCGCCTCGGCCATCACCTGATAGAGCGGACGATAGCGCGGCAGGGTGTCAAAAAAATCCATCGCGTCGTCGGGCAGCAGCAGCGCCAGTTGCGGCAACTCGTGACGGTTGTCGACGCCGGACAGTCCCTGTAGCACCACCTTGCCCTTGCCGCGCAGCGTGGCATTGAAACGCAGCACCTGGTCTGTCAGCGCATTGCGGGCGCGGCCGTCGAGGGCATGGCGCAGCGCGATCTCCTGGGCACTGGCGGCAACCGGAGCGCCAAGAAGGAAGGCGAGCGTCGCGCCAGCGGCGGCGCGCGCAATACGTTCGATATACGGGGTCATGGCAAGCCGGGCATCCTCTGAAATTTCCCTCGCGCGACGTTCGGGAGTTCCCCCGCAGCGCGTAAGGCGGGCGATTCTGCCACAGCGCCGGACGCATCGGGCCGACGATTGCCGCGCGCCATAAAGTCAATTACCCTTGCGGCTTCGCCACTCCTTCGTATCGGCCCATGAACCGTAACCAATGGCTCGCGCTGGCTGTTGCAGGCGCCAATCTGGCGCTGGTGCTGCTGTTTCCGCCGTTCGATTTCGTCTCCCTGCAACGTGGAAACATCCCGACGTTCGGCGGTTTCCACTTCGCGCCGAGTGCAGCCGCCAACCAGGTTCTCAACCGGGACTTCCTCGCGCTCGAAGTCCTGGTCATCCTGATCAATGCCGCCATCGCCTGGCTGCTGCTGCGCAGCCGGCCGGCAAAAACCCGGCGCGGCATCAGTCGCGCACAACGCGGCCTGCTCTGGCTGGTGGGCAGCAACCTGATCGCGATGCTGCTATTTCCCCCGTTTGAAAATTATGCGGCCATCACCCGGGCAGCGCTCCCCAGCTTCGAGGGCTTCTACTTCGTATTCGGCGACAACTCCCAACGCCAGATCGTCACCGCCATCCTCTACATCGAGATTGCGCTGCTGCTGATCAACAGCGGCCTGCTCTGGCTATTCCTCAAAGACAAGGGGCCGGAGCAGCCGCTCACCCCGGAACAGATCAAGGCACTCGCGCAACGGCTACGCGCCCAGCAAAACCCCTGATTCGCCACGGCACAGGGGCGATGCGGACGAAAGATACGCATCGACTCTATTCATGCCTTAAAATTTGGACATCGCCCTATCCGGGCCATGGTCTATTCCCTATTCGATGAAAATCGCCTGCATCGGAGGCGGCCCGGCGGGGCTTTATGCCGCGATCCTGCTCAAGCAGACCGATCCGGCACGCCGCGTGACGGTTTTCGAGCGCAACCGCGCCGACGAAAGCGGCGGCTGGGGCGTGGTTTTCTCCGATCGCACACTGGACGCGCTACAGCGTGCCGATGCCGAATCGCATCGCGCAATCTTCGATGCCCTGCACCGCTGGGAGGATATAGAGATTCATTTTCGCGGCGAAACCATCCGCTGCGGTGGCCACGGCTTCAGCGGCATTGCGCGCGCCAGGCTACTCTCCATCCTGCAAGGCCGCGCCCGCGAGGTTGGCGTCGAACTGCGCTTCGGCACCGAAACCCATGCCGAATCCAGCGCCTACGATCTGATCGTCGCCGCCGACGGGGCCCGCAGCGGTATCCGCGAATCCGCGCGGGAGTATTTCCGGCCGCAGGAACGCAACGGCAGCACACGCTACCTCTGGCTGGGCAGCGACCGCCGGCTCGACGCCTTCACCTTCGCCTTCCGCGAAACCGAATGGGGCTGGTTCAACCTACACGCCTACCGCTATGACGCAGGGCACTCCACCTTCATAGTCGAAGCGCCGGAAGCCGTATGGCGCGCCGCCGGACTCGATCGAGCGGATACCGCCGAATCGATCGCCTTTTGCGAACACCTGTTCGCCGCGCAACTCGACGGCGCGCGCCTGCAAGGCGGCGCACCAAGGCGCAACGGCGAGGACTGGCTGCGTTTCAACCACATCCTCTGCGAACGCTGGCACCACAACAACCTTGTGCTGCTCGGCGATGCGGCGCATGCCGTGCACTTCTCCGTCGGCTCCGGCACCAAGCTGGCGATGGAAGATGCCGCCGCGCTCGCCGACTGTCTGCGCGGAAGCGATGCAATTCCCCTTGCGCTGGCCGCCTACCAGGCCCGCCGTGAGCCGGAAGTGCGGCGCCTGCAAAGCGCGGCGCGCAACCGCCAGGAGTGGTTCGAGAACGTCGCCCGGTACACCACGTTGGATCCGCTACAGTTTTCCTATTCGCTGCTCACCAGCAGCCAGCGCATCGGCCACGGCAACCTTCGACAACGCGATGCGGACTATGTCGGCAAGGTCGAACGCTGGTTTGCCGCACGTAACGCCGCGGCCGATACGCCGCCGCCGATGTTCGCTCCGTTCCGTCTGCGCAGCCTGACCCTGCAAAACCGCGTGGTGGTCGCGCCGATGGCCATGTATCGCTGCCGCGAAGGCGTCCCGGGCGATTTTCATTTCACTCACTTCGCCGCACGCGCCCTCGGCGGTGCCGGACTGGTAATGACGGAAATGACCTGCGTCGCACCGGACGCGCGGATCACACCGGACTGCGCCGGACTATGGAACGAAGCCCAAATGCTCGCATGGAAGCGCATCGTGAATTGGACGCACGCCGAAAGCGTCGCCCGCATCGGGCTCCAGCTCGGCCACGCCGGCCCGAAGGGCTCGACCTGCCCGCCCTGGGAAGGCGAAGACATTGCGCTGGAGTCCGGCAACTGGCCGCTGCTCGCCGCCTCCGCCCAGCCCTACCGCACCGGCGGCCAGATGCCGCGAGCGATGACGCGAACCGACATGGACGCCGTGAAGGCCGCATTTATCGCGGCCGCCGAGCGCGCCGTTAAGGCCGGCTTCGACCTGCTTGAACTGCACTGCGCGCACGGCTATCTGCTATCGAGTTTCCTCTGTCCGCTGAGCAACCGGCGCGATGACGCCTATGGCGGCGTGCTGCGCAACCGCCTGCGCTACCCGCTCGAAGTGTTCGCCGCACTACGCGCCGCATGGCCTGCCGAGCGACCGATGGCGGTGCGTATCTCCGCACACGACTGGGCCCCCGGTGGCAATACGGCCGACGACGCGGTCGCCATCGCGCGCGCTTTCAAGGCCGCCGGCGCCGACCTAATCGACGTGTCCTCGGGGCAGACCACTGTCGATGCCCATCCGGTATACGGCCGTATGTATCAGACGCCTTTTGCCGACCGCATACGCAACGAAGCCGGCATCGCCACCGTTGCCGTCGGCAACATCACCGAGGCCGACCAGATCAACACCATCGTCGCCGCCGGCCGTGCCGACCTCTGCGCACTAGGCCGGCCGCACCTCGGCGACCCGATGTGGACCCTGCGCGCCGCCGCCGCCCAAGGCTATGCCGACGCGGTCTGGCCGCTATCGTATCTACCCGGGCGCGACCAGCTGGCCCGTCTCGCTGAACGGGCCGCTACGGGCGAGTCTGCCGCATGAGCTCGCCGCCGCTCCGTCACGCCGTGGTCACCGGCGCCTCGCGCGGCATCGGCGCCGCCATCGCGTTCGCACTCGAAGCACAGGGGCTGCGCGTCACCCGGCTGGCGCGCAATGCGCGCGACGGCATAATCGCCTGCGACGTCACCGATGCCGCGGCGGTCAGCGAAACCTTCGCCGAGATACGTCGCCGCCACGGCGCCATCGACATCCTGATCAACAACGCCGGTCGTGCCGTCACTGCGCCGTTCGCTACCGCCAGCGTGGACAGCCTGCGGCAGATGCTCGACGTCAATCTCATCGGCGCCTGGCAATGCACCCAGACCGCGTTACCCGATATGCAAGCGACGGGCTGGGGACGCATCGTCAATATCGCGTCCACCGCAGGCCTCACCGGCTATGCCTATACCGCCGCCTACTGCGCGGCAAAGCACGCGCTGGTCGGCTTCACACGGGCGCTCGCCCGCGAGCTGGCGCGCAGCGAAATTACCGTCAATGCGCTCTGCCCCGGTTTCACCGATACCGACATGGTCGCCGGCGCCGCTGCGCAACTGGCGGATAGAAGCGGGCGCAGTCTGCAACAGGCGCGACAATCCCTCGCCGCCTTCAACCCCCAACAACGCTTCGTCCGCAGCGAAGAAGTCGCCGCGGCCGCAGTCTGGTTGTGCCAACCGGAAGCAGCTGCTGTCACCGGCCAAGCCATTTCAATTTCAGGTGGAGAAATCCTCACATGACCGCAAAAAAAATCAAACGCACCACGGTCGCCGCGACCGTGGCCGACTCGGAAACCCGCGTCAACGCCAACGACCACGATGCATTGCGCCTCTGGCTGCGACTGCTGGCCTGCACCAATTTGATCGAAGGCCAGGTACGCAGCCGGCTGCGGGTAGAGTTCGACACCACCCTGCCGCGCTTCGACCTGATGGCGCAACTCGAACGCATGCCCGAGGGCTTGAAGATGGGCGAGCTTTCGAAACGCATGATGGTCACCGGCGGTAACGTTACCGGGATCACCGACCAGTTGGTCGCCGAGGGGCTGGTGGTGCGCGAGGACAATCCCGCAGACCGCCGCGCCTACATCGTCAAACTGACCGCGGAGGGCCGCCGCCAGTTCAAGCGGATGGCCGAACCGCACGAAAAATGGATCATCGAACTCCTCGCCGGCCTCGGCGACGCTGAGAAAAAGCAGCTCTTCGACCTGCTTGCCAAGATGAAAAAGCACGCCGCAATTCTTTGAGTGCCGCCTCGATGACCTCCAGCGCCCATGTCGACCGCTTCGTCGTCGATCATCTGCCGCCGCCGGACCAGTGGCCAGAGCTGTTGTTCGATCTGCCGCAACTGCGCTATCCGGAACGGCTCAATTGCGCCGGGGAAATCCTCGACAAGGCCATAGACGAACGCGGCTGGGGCAACCGTGTCGCCTTGCGCGGTCCTGCCGGGACGCTGAGCTACCGCGAACTGCGGGCACAGGCCAATCGCATCGCCCGCGTGTTGGTCGAGGACATGGGCTTGCAGCCGGGCAACCGCGTCCTGCTGCATGCGCCGAACTCGGCAGAGATGGCCGCCTGCTGGTTCGCCATCCTCAAAGCCGGCGGCATCGTCGTCGCCACCATGCCGTTGCTGCGCGCCAAGGAACTCGGCGACATCGTCGACAAGGCGCGGATTTCCCACGCCCTCTGCGCTGCGGCTCTGCGCGACGAACTTGAAAGTGCCCAACGAAACCATCCGGAACTCGCCCAGGTGCGCTATATCGGTGCCGCCGAGGGCAACCTGGAAACCTGGCTACAGAACAAGGCGGACGATTTCGTCAATGTAGCGACCGCCGCCACCGATCCGGCACTGATTGCTTTTACCTCGGGCACCACCGGGCGGCCGAAAGGCTGTGTACATTTTCATCGCGACGTGATGACGATCACCGACTGTTTTCCGCGCGCCGTCCTGCACCCTGAGCCCGACGACATTTTCGCCGGCATCTCGCCACTCGCCTTCACCTACGGACTCGGCGGCCTGCTGCTGTTCCCTCTGCGCTATGGCGCCTCGGCAATCATCGGCCTACAGTCGAGCATCGACGATCTACTGCAAGCGATCGAGACCCATCGCGCCACCATCACCTTCGCAGTCCCCACCGGCTATCGCATGGCGCTCAGTCGCTGCGCCGACTATGACCTGTCCTCGCTGCGCAAGTGCGTATCGGCGGGCGAACCGCTCCCGCCATCGACCCGCCACGACTGGAAGCAGGCCACCGGCATCGACCTGATCGACGGCATCGGCTCGACCGAGATGCTGCACATTTTCATCGCCGCCGGCGGCAGCGAAATCCGCCCCGGCACCATCGGCAAGGCGCTTCCCGGCTATCGCGCCGCGATTCTCGACGCCGCAGGCCGGCCATTGCCGCCGGGCGCCGTCGGAAGGCTGGCAATAAAGGGGCCTACCGGCTGCCGCTATCTGGACGATCCGCGGCAGGGCGACTATGTACACAACGGCTGGAACCTCACCGGCGATGCCGGCCTGCTGGATACCGATGGCTATTTCCACTACCGCTCACGCACCGACGACATGATCGTCTCCGCCGGCAACAATATCGGCGGCCCGGAGATCGAAGAAGCGCTGCTGCACCATCCTGCCGTCGCCGAATGCGCCGTGATCGGCGTCGCCGATGCCAAACGCGGACAGATCATCAAGGCCTTCGTCGTCACCCGTGCCGGCATCGCGGGCGACGAACGCCTCGCCGCCGAATTGCAAGCGCACGTCAAGCACGAACTGGCGCCCTACAAATACCCGCGCGCCATCGAATTTCGTGATGCCCTGCCGCGCACCGAAAGTGGGAAGTTGCAGCGTTTCAAGCTGCGCCATGAAGCCAGCAGCCTGACGCCCGCTGCGCCGCATGCCGTCGTCCAGCCGGAAGGCTGGCAACGGCCGCGCGGTTTTTCCAACGGCATGAGCGCACGCGGCCACTATGTCAGCATCGCCGGGCAGGTCGGCTGGGACAGTCAGCATCGCTTCCGCAGCAGCCATTTCACGACACAAGCCCGTCAGGCGCTGGAGAATGTGGCCGAAATCGTGCGCGCCGCCGGCGGCCGACCGGAGCACATTGCGCGGCTGACCTGGTACATCACCGACAAGCGTGAATACCTCGCTCAAGCCAAGGAGCTCGGCGCCGCCTACCGCGAAGTGATGGGAACCAACTACCCACCGATGACCGTAGTCCAGGTCGCCGCGTTGATCGAGGACGACGCCAAAGTGGAGATCGAAGCCACGGCCATCCTCCCGGACGCATGAGCCTCCGCATCACCGCCGTCAGCGCCGTCCTTGCCAAGGGGCGGAGGAAGGAGCGTCCAGTGCCCCGTGCGCTCAAGAACTCGCGGCGCCTTGCCGTAGAATTGATACTTTCCCTTCGACTCCCGGGTCCGCCCATGAAATCCCTGCTCCGCTTGACTGTTGCGCTCCCGTTCCTGGCCCTGCTGGCCGGTTGCGAACAACTCGGCATCGAGACGGCAGCACAGACCCAGGCGCGGCAAGAAGCAGAAGGCAAAGCGATGGGCGGCGCCTGCCGCTATTCCGGCCGATCGATCGAAGACTGCTTCGAGACCAACCGGCGCGCCTCGAAGGCCGCGATTTATGCCGGCTGGCGCGACATGGACGGTTACATGCGCGAAAACAAGATCGAAACCGTGCCTCCGGCACCGGAAGAAGGCGAAACGCCGCCGAAAAAAGCCGAGGCCGCAAACGAAGCAGGTAAGCCGGCGGAGCCGGCCGCCGCCACCCCGCCGGCAGAGAACGGCCAAAACGCGAAACCGGCAGGCAATAAAAAAATCTCCGCGCTGTCCTCTATCCGCATTCCGGCCTAACGATCATTGCCACAGGCGCCCCCCCGATGACGAAAGGGGACGGGGTGGAAGGTAGCTGGAAGAGGTCGCGTTAACCGGCCAACGGCCCGGACAGAGACAGTAACGGGAGCGAACTCCAGCGCATCGCGATAACTTGGCATCGCCGAGAGAATCTGGCAGCATGCTTGGAACACGCGTTCCCGCAAGCCCTCGGCATTATCGTAAATGGACGTCGAAGCCATGCCTCCCCCCCAGCATCTCCCTCCGCCGACCGTCTTCTTTGTCGGGCTCGGGATCGGCCTAGCCGCCTTCTTCTGGCTGCTGGACAGTTTGGCGGACAGCTTGTTTTTTGGTGCGGCAAGTTTTTCTGCAAGCCTACAGCCGGGCGGTAGCGAACTGACGTTGCGGCTTCTGGTTTGCGCCCTGATCGCGCTCTGCTGTGTCCTCTATGGCAGCTACCTGCAAGCCAGAGCCAAGGCGCAGCGGTCGGCCGCCGAAGATGCGTATGTCCACCGGCTGACCCGCATATACGCCGCCATCTCGCGCTGCAACGCCAGCATCGTCCGGATCGGCGACGAAACCAAGCTGATGGAGGAGCTGTGCCGCATCTGCGTCGACGAAGGGCAGCTGCGACTGGCCTGGATCGGCAAGCTCGACCCCGAAACCCGGCGCATCACGCCGATGGCGAGATACGGCGAAGGCGCCGACTATCTCGACGATATCTTCGTTTCCGCTCGCAGCGATATACCGCAAGGTCTCGGCCCAACCGGTACCGCCGTGCGCGAGAACCGGCCTACGCTCAACAACGACTACCTCACCAACCCGGCCATGGCACCGTGGCGCGAACGTGCGCTGGCCCACGGCTGGCGATCCAGCGCCGCGTTCCCGATCCGGCGCAACGGCGAGGCCTATGCCGCACTGACCGTCTATCACTCCATCGCCAACGCATTCGACAATCTGACAGTCAAACTGCTGGTGGAGATGAGCCTCGACATCGCCTTCGCGCTGGATAGCCTCGACCGCGAAAAGGCGCGCCGCGAAGCCGAGTGCAAGCTTGCCGAAAGCGAAGCCACGCTGCGTACCGTGATCGAATCCGAGCCGGAATGCGTCAAAGTGGTCGACCGCAAAGGCCGCTTGCTGCAAATGAACCGTTCGGGCCTGGACATGATCGAAGCGGACACCCTGGAACAAGTTGCCGGCCAAGACATCGCGCAGCTCGTCCTACCCGACTACCGCGACGGCTTCCATGCGCTCTCGCGCCGCATCTTCGGCGGCGAAACGGGGCAGTTCCGCTTCGAAATCCGCGGTCTCAAGGGTGGCCGCCGCTGGCTGGAAACCCATGCGGCGCCGATGCGCAATGCCGCAGGGGAAATCACCGCCCTGCTCGGCGTAACTCGCGACATCACCGAGCTGGTAAAAAGCGAAGAACGGGTACGCCATCTGATGGCCGATATGTCGGCCACCCTGGAAGCCGTGCCCGACCTGCTGTTCGAGATGGATGAAAGCGGCCACTACCTCGATGTGAAGGCGGCCCGCGAGAATCTCCTGGCCGCCCCTCCGGGCATGCTTGTCGGACGGCGCGTGCACGAGGTGCTGTCGGCCGATGCCGCCGATACCGTGTGCCAGGCCCTCGCTGCCGCCGGCAAGAACGGCAGCGACTACGGCCGGGTGATCAAACTGCCGTTGGCGAAAGGCGAGTCCTGGTTCGAGCTTTCGGTGGCACGCAAAGCACCGGTGGAAGGAGCCGCCGCGCGCTTCGTCGTCCTCTCGCGCGACATCACCGAACGCAAGCGGGCCGAGGAGAAGCTCGGTCTTGCGGCGCGGGTGTTCGGCGAGGCCCAGGAGGGCATTCTGATTTCCGATACCCGCGGCATGATCGTCGACGTCAATCCGGCCTTCTGCGAAGTGACCGGCTTCAGCCGCGAGGAAGCGATCGGGCGCAACACCAACATCCTCAAGTCAGGACGCCAGTCTCCCGAGTTCTACGCCGCGATGTGGCAGGCGTTGCGCGAGCAGGGACAATGGAAAGGCGAAGTCTGGAACCGCAAGAAAGGCGGCGAGATCTACGCCGAGCTGCTGACCATCTCCGCCCTGCACAATGACCAAGGCCAGACCACCGGCTACGTTGCCCTGTTCTCCGACATTACGGCCAGCAAACAGCAGCAACTGACGCTGGAAATGATGGCGCATTACGATCCGCTGACACAGCTGCCCAACCGCGTGCTGTTCGCCGACCGTTTCAACCAGGCCATCGCCCGCAGCAAGCGCGACAAGACGCTGCTCGCCGTCTGCTACCTCGATCTTGACGGTTTCAAGCCCGTCAACGACAACTTCGGCCACGAGGTCGGCGACCGCCTGTTGATCGAGGTGGCGGAGCGCATCAAGGTCGCGATGCGCGAGGAGGACACCGTTTCGCGCCAGGGCGGCGACGAGTTCGCCCTGCTGTTCGGCGATCTGCAATCGGTGGAGCAGGTCGAGAACGCGCTCAGCCGGATTCACCAGACCATCGCACGACCCTACTGGATCGACGGAAACCCGATGACCATCGCTGCCAGCAGCGGGGTTACGCTCTACCCGCAGGACAACGCCGATGCCGACACGCTGCTGCGCCACGCCGACCAGGCGATGTACCAGGCCAAACTGGAGGGCCGCAACCGCTACCAGTTGTTCGACCCGGAGCATGCCCGCCGCGTGATCAACCATCGCGGCCGCCTCCAGGCCATCGAGGAAGCGCTGGCCCGCGGCGAGTTCTGCCTGTGCTACCAGCCCAAGGTCAATATGCGCAGCGGCAAGGTGATTGGCGTCGAAGCCTTGATTCGCTGGAACCATCCGCAAGACGGCCTGATCGCCCCGGCCGACTTCCTGCCGGCGACCCAAGGTACTGCGCTGGAAATTCGCGCTCGGCAACTGGGTGATCGGCGCAGCCCTGCAACAGCTGGGCGTGTGGAAAAAATCCGGGCTTGACATTCATGTCAGCGTCAACGTTTCGCCCAATCACATCCAGCACGGGCGCTTCATCGCCGACCTCGAAGCGGCGCTCGCTGCGGATACCGCACTTTCGCCGCAGCAGCTGGAGCTGGAGGTTCTGGAGAGCAGTGCCGTGGAGGACATCGTCGGCGCCGGAGAGGTGCTCGGCGAATGCCATCGCCGGCTCGGGATCCGGTTTTCCCTCGACGATTTCGGCACCGGCTACTCCTCGCTGACCCACATGCGCAAGTTGGATGTGGCCGCCGTCAAGATCGATCGGAGCTTTGTCGCCAACATGATCGACGACCCCGACGACTACACCATCGTCGCCGGCGTTATCGGTCTCAGCAAGGCATTCCAGAGAGAAGTGATTGCCGAAGGCGTGGAAACCATCGACCACGGCCTGTTGCTGATGAACATCGGTTGCGAACTTGCCCAGGGTTACGGCATCGCCCGGCCGATGCCCGCCGACGCACTGCCCCGCTGGCTGGCCGACTACGTCGCGCCGGCCGCCTGGCAGAAGCGGGCCCGGCAAACGCTGTCGCCGCAACAGGCGCAGATTCAGCTACTGACGATCGAGTCGATGCACTGGCTGCAAAGGCTTGAGGCCTGTCTGGATTCGGCCGACCAAACGCCGCCGCACTGGCCCATCATGCAAGCGGAGAAATGCCATTGCGGGCGCTGGATTCTCCACGCACGCCAGGAAAATACCTTCGCCCCGGACTGGCTCGCCCAACTCGAACAGCGGCACCGCGAATTGCATCGGGTCGGCAACCAACTGATGCAGTTGCATCAAGGCGGCAATGCCGGCGCGGCGCGGGCCGGCCTGAATCGCCTACAGGCCGCCTACGGCTCGATAACCGAAACACTGGCACAGGCGGGCTGAAGGTCAAACCACCGGGTTGGGGTTGGCGTCGTGGATTGCGTCGATCTCTGCCAGCAGCTCCGGTGGCAATTCACGATCGACGGCGGCGATGTTTTCCTCCAGCTGAATTCGATTCGTGGCGCCGATAATGACGCTGGCAACGCACCAGCGCGAATGTGCCCAGGCGATCGCCAGCTGCGCCGGCGACAGCCCGTGGCGACGTGCCAACGCCGCGTAATCGGCCACGGCCGCATCCAGTCGCGGCCGGTTGCGGTAGCGTTGAACGAAGGCCGGGAACAACGTGGCCCGCCCCGGCGCCGCCGGATCGTCGAGATATTTCGCCGTCAGATAGCCGAAGGCGAGCGGCGAATACGCCAACAGGCCCACCCGCTCGCGATGGCCGATTTCGGCCAAGCCGTTTTCCCAGGTGCGGCAGACCAGGCTGTAGTTGTTCTGCACCGTCGCCGGCCGCGGCAGTCCATGTTGCTCGGCGAGCTGGAGAAAGCGCATCAATCCCCACGGGGTCTCGTTGGAGAGGCCGACATAACGCACCTTGCCTTCGCGCACCAGTTCGCCCAACGCCTCAAGGGTCTCGCGCAACGGCGTGAATTCGCGTTCGAGTGTCGGTTCGAAGCGCGCCTTGCCGAACATCGGCACGTTGCGGTCGGGCCAGTGCAACTGGTAGAGATCGACATAATCGGTGCTCAGCCGCTGTAGCGAACCCTCGATCGCCGCGCGCAGATTGGCCCGGGTGAAATTCAGCTGGCCGCCGCGCGGCCAGGCATAACGCCCCGGCCCGGTAGCTTTGGTGGCCAGGATCGCCTTGTCGCGCGATCGGCCAGCCAGCCAGCGGCCGACGAAGCGCTCGGTGATACCTACCGTATTCTCGTCGGGCGGCACCGGATACACCTCGGCGGTATCGATGAAATTGATGCCGTGGTCGAAAGCGCAATCGAGCTGCGCATGGGCCTCGCTTTCACTGTTCTGGCGACCGAAGGTCATGGTGCCGAGGCACAGCCGCGAAACCCTCATATCGCTGTCGCCGAGGGGATTGTAGTGCATGGACACACTCCTTTTCTGGGACGGCGTCGTGCCGACTCGGCGCATTCTACGCGGCGCGTTTTCCGCCACGCTGGCGCATGCCGCAGGATCGGCGCGGTATCATTCCTGCCATATCGCACCGGTCGCCAACGATCCCTTCCGCTGACCTCCGAACCAAGATTCGCCCGCGCGCCGGGCAACACACTGCCATCGAATCCCTATGATCATCTCCGCTGAAGACTTCCGTATCGGCATGCGCCACTTGGCGGCCGGCGTCTGCATCGTCACTGCCCGCGCAGCGGATGGGACACGCAGCGGCTTTACCGCCACCGCCGTGTGCTCCGTCAGTGCCGATCCGCCGACACTGCTGGTCTGTGCCCATCGCGAAAACGGCAGCTACGACGTGATCCGCAATGCCGGACACTTCGCGGTAAATATCCTCGGCGAGGAGGATCGCGAGCTTTCCAACCGTTTTGCCAGCACCATCGTCGGCGATGCCCGCTTTAACCGCGGAGGCTGGACGCAACTTGTAAGCGGCGCGCCGATCCTTGAAAGCGCCCTCGCCAGTTTCGACTGCCGGCTGGTCAACTGCATTGACGGCGGCAGCCACAGCGTGATGTTCGGCGAAATCGGCGGACTGCGCCTGGGCGCCGGCAACAGCAGCGCCCTGCTCTATGCGCATGGCGACTACGGCGTATTCGCCCCGCTGCGCCACGCTCCGCTCGAAGACTAGCCGCCGCCAACCATGCTGCGGAATTGCCTCGGCCGCCTGTCAATCATGCTCTTTGCGGCGCTGATTGCGCCGCCGGCGCTGGCGGCTGCGCTGCCGCCCGGTGTCACCGCGGCGCTCGCCGCCGCCGGCATTCCCGTTTCCGCCGTCGGCATCGTGGTACAGGAGATCGGGCGCGAGCAACCCCGCCTCGCGGTCAACGCGCGGCAGCCGATGAATCCGGCCTCGGTGATGAAACTGCTCACCACCTGGAGCGCATTGGAAACCCTCGGCCCCGCCTACACCTGGAAGACCGAGGCGCTTGCCGCCCGGCTGCCGCGCGATGGCGTGCTCGACGGCGACCTGCATCTGCGCGGCAGCGGCGATCCCAAGCTCACCTTCGAGCAATTCTGGCTGCTGCTGCGCCAGCTGCGCGCCCGCGGCGTGCGCGAAATCCGCGGCGACCTGGTGCTTGACCGCGGCCTGTTCGCCGCCGTCGACGAGGGTGTTCCCTTCGACGACAAACCGCTGCGCCCCTACAACGTGGCGCCCGACGCGCTGCTGCTCAACTTCAAGTCCGTCACCCTGACCCTGATCCCTGATTCGGCGCAACAGCGCGTGCAGGTGCTGCCCGAACCCGAACCCGACAACCTCGAAATCGTCAACGCTATCAAACTCGGCAACAACGGCTGCGGCGAATGGAAGGACGCGCTGAAACCCGAACTCGACCGCACCGGCTCAGGCTGGCGCCTGGTCCTCGGCGGCAGCTATACCGCCGCCTGCGGGGAGAAGCGCTGGAATCTCGGCGTGCTACCGCACGACCAGTACGTACTCGGCGTCTTCCGCCAGCTCTGGCTCGAACTTGGCGGCGAACTGCGCGGCAATGTGCGCAACGCGTCAACACCGACCGATGCCTTCAGCCTCGCCGCCATCGAATCGCCGACTCTCGGCGAAGTGGTACGCGACATCAACAAGTACAGCAACAACGTGATGGCCCGCCAGCTCTTCCTCGCCCTCGCCAGCGATCGTCCCGCAACCAGCGAAGGCGCCTCGGCGGCGGTGAAAATCTGGCTGGCCAGCAGGGGCTTCGACTTCCCCGAACTGGTGCTCGACAACGGCGCTGGACTTTCGCGCCGCGAGCGCATCAGCCCCGCCCACCTCGCCCAACTCCTCGCCGCCGCTCAGGCCAGCCCGTTACAGCCCGAATTCGTCGCCTCGCTGCCGCTCACCGCGGTCGACGGCACGATGAAAAAACGCCTCAACGGCGACGGCATCGCCGGCCACGGCCACATCAAGACCGGCACCCTCGAAGGCGTAAAAACTCTCGCCGGCTATGTGCAGGACAACCGTGGCCGCGAAGTCATCGTCGTCTTTTTCGTCAACCACCCCAACGCGCAGCAGGCCGAGACGGCGCAGGACGCGCTGCTCAAATGGGTTTATTCCGGACCTTAGACGTACCCCAGCGTTCGAAGCCTGTCATGAGCAATGCCGAAGAGCCTGGCGTGCCCGAAGTAAATACCCGTCCCTGTGGAATGAACGGACGTGTTCGGTGCTTCCCTAAAGTTTGCCGAGCCGCTCCACAGCCCGTGTCAGCGTTTCCTCGTTTTTGGCGAAGCAGAAGCGGAGCACCCTGTTATCGGCGCCATCACGGTAAAACGCCGAGACGGGGATCGAGGCAACGCCGATTTCGCGCGTCAGGCGCTCGGCGAGTCGGCAATCGGGCTCGTCGCTGATGCCGGTATAACGAACGCACTGGAAATAGGTGCCGTCGCACGGCAGCAACTCAAAGCGCGTGGTGGCCATCAGGTCGCGGAAAAAATCGCGCTTCCGCTGATAGAAGCGGCCCAGCTCGGCGTACCAGTCGGGCCGCGCCTTCATGAAATCGGCCAGGCCGAGCTGGCACGGCGTATTGACGCAGAAGGCGACGAACTGATGCACCTTGCGGAATTCGGCCATCAACTCGCGCGGCGCCAGGCAGTAAGCGACCTTCCAGCCGGTGGCGTGATAGGTTTTGCCGAAGCTGGAGACGATGAAGCTGCGCTCCGCCAGCGCCGGGTAGCGCGCCAGACTTTCGTGGCGCCGGCCGTCATAGACCATGTGCTCGTAGACCTCGTCGCCGACGACGACGATGTTCGTGTCGCGCACCAGGGCCTCCAGTTGGCACAGATCGGTCGCCTCCCAGACGCTGCCGGTCGGGTTGTGCGGCGAGTTGAGCATGATCATCCGCGTCCGCGGCGTGATCAGACGGCGCACGTCGTCCCAGTCCGGGCGGTAGCCGGGAAACGACAGACGCGCGGCGACCGGCGTGCCGCCGTTGAGCCGGATGCCCGGAACGTAGCTGTCATATACCGGCTCGAAGACCACGACTTCGTCGCCGGGCCGGACCATGCAGGCGATGGCGCTGAAGATCGCTTGCGTCGCGCCGGCGGTGACGGTGATCTCGCTGTCGACGTCGTAGTCCGCGCCGTAGAGCGCCGCCACCTTGGCCGCGATGGCCTCGCGCAGCGGCAGGGCGCCAGCCATCGGCGCGTACTGGTTGGCGCCGGCGCGCATGTGTCGGGCGACGGCGTCGAGCAGCGCTTCGGGCGCAGCGTAGTCGGGAAAGCCCTGCGACAGGTTGATCGCCCCACAATCCTGGGCGAGGCGCGACATCAGCGAAAAAATCGTGGTGCCCACGCCGGGCAAGCGCGAGGGGATGGGACGGGCGAAATGCGGCATGGAGGAAGCCTGGGAAATCCGGGACGATCGATTCTATGCCGCCCTTCCGCCGGCCGCGCAGGTCGCCGGAACGCAGCGAGGCCCCATGTAGAATCGGGCTCCGACAACTCGCCATCTGCCTCCCCATTCATGGATTCCGCCGGTCAACCTTCGGCACCGTCACCGCTCGTCGTGCGCAATCTCGCCAAGTCCTATGGCGGCCGCGCCGCCGTGGACGGGATCTCCTTCGAACTGAAACGTGGCGAATGCTTCGGCCTGCTCGGGCCCAACGGCGCCGGCAAGACCACCACGCTGCGTTGCTGCCTCGGCCTGACGACGCCGGACAGCGGCGACATCCGCCTGGTCGGCGAAGCGGTGCCGACGCGTGCCCGCGAAGCGCGGCAGCGCGTCGGCGTGGTGCCGCAGTTCGACAATCTCGATCCGGACTTCACCGCCGCCGAAAACCTGTTGGTCTATGCGCGCTATTTCGGTATTGCCGACGCCGATGCCAAGCGGCGGATTCCCGAGCTGCTCGACTTCGCCGGCCTCGGCGGCAAGGACCGCTCCAAACTGTCCGGCCTTTCCGGCGGCATGAAGCGGCGGCTGACCCTGGCCCGTGCGCTGATCAACGACCCCGACCTGCTGCTGCTCGACGAACCCACCACCGGCCTCGATCCGCAGGCGCGACACCTGATCTGGGAGCGGCTCAAGCGCCTGCTCGGCGACGGCAAAACCATCCTCCTCACCACCCACTTCATGGACGAGGCGGAACGCCTCTGCGACCGCATTGCCATCATCGACGCCGGCCGTATCGTCACCCAGGGCGCGCCGCGGGCATTGATCGGCGAGCTGATCGAACCCTCGGTGGTCGAAGTCTTCGGCGACGGTGCGGCACACTGGGCGCACGACCATGCCGCCGGCTTCGCCCGCCGCTGCGAAGTGACCGGCGAGACCGCCTTCTGCTACGTCGAGGATGCCAAGCCGCTGCTTGCCCATCTCGACCGACGACCGGAACTGCGCACCCTGCACCGCCCGGCCAACCTCGAAGACGTGTTCCTCAAGCTCACCGGACGGGAGCTGCGCGACTGATGAACGCGCAAAAAGCAGTTCACCGCGGGGTTTCAAGATGAACGCACTTCTCGCCCTGCGCTGGATCGCCGTCTGGCGGCGCAACTTCCTCGTCTGGCGCAAGCTGGCGCTGCCATCGGTACTGGGTAACCTGGCCGATCCGATGATCTACATGTTCGGCCTCGGCTACGGTCTCGGCAGCCTGCTGCCGCAGGTCGCCGGCGTGCCCTACATCAGTTTCCTCGCCGCCGGCACGCTCTGCGCCAGCACCATGAACTCGGCATCCTTCGAAGCGCTCTACTCGGCCTTCTCGCGGATGCACGTGCAGAAGACCTGGGATGCGATGCTCAACGCGCCGGTGGCGCTGGAGGATGTCGTGGCCGGCGAATGGATCTGGGCGGCGACCAAAGCGCTGTTTTCAGGCAGCGCCATCCTGCTGGTGGTCTGGGCGCTCGGCCTGACCGAATCATCGCAGTTGCTCTGGGTGCTGCCGCTGATCTTCCTGCTCGGCCTGTGTTTTTCGGCGATGGGCCTGATCGTCACCACGCTGGCGCCGTCCTACGACTTCTTCATGTTCTATTTCACGCTGCTGATCACGCCGATGACGCTGCTTTCCGGCGTATTTTTTCCTCTCTCGCAACTGCCGCCACCGCTCCAGGCCGTAGCCCAGGCCTTGCCGCTGACCCATGCGGTTGCGCTGGTACGCCCACTGCTGCTCGGCGAACTGCCGCCGTCGCCGCTGTTGCACGTCGCCGTGCTGGCGACAATCGCGCTGACGGCCTTCGCCATCGCGCTAAAGCTGGCGCAGAGGCGTTTGCTGGCGTGATGTGACGGAGTCCACCGGAGCCGGCAAAATGGCGAATACATTTGCAGAGACTTTAAGCTTTAATACCGGACAGAACGTTGCTTGCATCAAGGAATAACGTAAAGCGGCAACAAGAGAAAAGGAAAACACATGGATGCAATCGGATGGTCGGATTCGCTCTTGGTCGGACACAAGAAAATCGACGCCGACCACAAGCGGCTGCTGGAAACCATCAACCGGCTGACGCACGCCGCCGAGAACGGCCATGACAAAACAGACTGCGACAAGGAATTCGACAGCCTGATCGCATTGGCATGGGAGCATTTCGCCCTTGAGGAATCTCTGATGCAGGCACATCAGGATCCCAACGCCAGCCAGCACACGCGCGAGCATGCCAAGCTGATCGACGAGCTCATCATTCTGAAGGCGCACTACGACTCGGGCGAAATGGCCATACCCGACAACCTGCAGGAAGCCCTGCACAAGTGGCTGACCAACCACATCCACGCGTGCGACAAGCCACTGGCCGACGCCATCCGGACGTCGAGCAATACCGCAAAAACGTTGCAAAGCCTTGGTCAGACCAGCCGGCTGTTCGGCAAGCCGGGTGGCGATGGCGGCAAGGGCTAAACGGAGATTCGTCGCCCGGTAAGGGCCGAGCCCCGAAACAACCGCAGCGCCCCCACATCTCAAGGAGAGCGAAGCATGGCTACATTGATTGTCTGCATCAAGCGCCGCAGCGATTTCACCCACGCGGAATTCAGCCGCTACTGGGGTGAGGTGCATGCGCCGCTGTTGTTGAGCTGCAAGGAGTTCACCCGCCACCTGCGCAGCTACGTACAGTACCGGCCGCACGAGGAAGGCTCGCCGGTGGCAGCGATGTTCGGTCATTCCGCGGCCTATGACGGCGTCGCAGTGCTGACCTTCCACGATGCCGATGCGTTGGTAGCCGCCTTCAAGGAACCCAAATATCTGGAGTACGTGCGCCCGGACGAGCCGCGCTTCATCGATCTCGAAAACTGCCTTCCCTTCGTCCTCGAAGGCACGGCGATCAAGGCCGATACAGCCCCTCGTTAGCGGCCGGGCGGGTCGGCCAGCTGCATGTCGAGCCTGAGCGGCGCTTCCTCGCCGCCGGTAGCGAATCCGGCCCGCGGCCACCAGGCCGCGCCGTAGCCAACGGCGATGCCCAGGATCAAGGCTACAGCCAAAACCTTGAGCGGCGAGGCGCAGCGCAGCGCAGCCCAGGCGATGCGCAGACGCGCCTGCCGCCGGCCGCTCAGCGCAGCGCGCATCTGCCGCACCGCCTCGCGGCGGGCGTCGATGGCGGCCTGCTTTGCGGCCAGTGCCACCCGTTTCTGCTGCGCCATCTGTTCGGCCTGTTCCGCCGCCGCCCGGCGCGCCTCTTGACCGCCTTGCACGCCTCGGTTTCCAAGACGCTGCGCCGCTGGGCTTCCTTGCTCGCATCGAGGTCGGCGCTGCGCCGCTCGATGGCGGCGGTCTCCGCTTTGCGCTCGGCATCGCGCAGAGCCTCGGCCTGATTGGCCAACGAGCGCTCAGTCTGGATGCGCATCCGCGCCAGCGCCAGCGCCTCGGCTTCGACCAGATGCCGCGTCTTGATTTCCTCCAACTGCTCGCGCCCGGCATCGAGCCGCGCCAATGCCGCGTTTTCGGCGGCGGCGCGTTGTTCGGCGGGCGAAAAGTTGCGCGTGGTCAAGGGCCGGGCTCCTGAAGGGTCGCCGGCAAGGCTACCCTGCTCTCTGCGCTCCGAAAACGCGGAAAAGAGCGTCAATCCAGACGCGTTGCAGGCCGAGGTTAAAATGCCGGCATGGAAACCCTGCTGGTGCTGACCAACCTGCCCGACGAAGCCGCCGCCCGCGCCCTCGCCGGCGAACTGGTGGAGCGGCGGCTGGCCGCCTGCGTGAACATCCTCGCCCCCTGCCGCTCGGTCTATCGCTGGCAGGGCCGGGTCGAGGAGGCCGGCGAGGTGCCGCTGCTGATCAAGACCTGCGCCGCACGCTATGCCGACCTTGAAGCGGCAATCCGCGAACGCCATCCCTACGAACTTCCTGAAATCGTCGCGGTCCCACTTGCGCAAGGGCTGCCCGCCTACCTGGCCTGGGTGGCTGACGAAACCCGCGCCCCGCCCCCGGATACCTCATGCTGAACCGTCTGCTGCTTCTGCTCTGCTGCTTCCTTCCGCTGGCCCATGCCGGGGAGGAACCCTTGCCCCCCGAACAGGCGTTCCAGGCATCCGCGCAGTGGATCGACGACAGCCACGTCGAAGTGCGCTGGGCCGTCGCCAAGGGCTATTACCTGTACCGCGAGCGCTTCCGCTTCGCCGCCGAAACGCCGGGCTCCACGCTCGGCACAGCCATCTTCCCGGCCGGCGAGATGAAGGACGACCCGAATTTCGGCCGCGTCGAGACCTATCACCGCAACGTCGCGATCCGCCTTCCCGCCACGCCCGCCGGCGCGCTTTCGCTCCGACTCACGGCGCAGGGATGCGCCGACATGGGCATCTGCTATCCGCCGCAGACGCAAACGGTGGCGGTGCAGCCGGCGGGCGGCACACCGGCTGCCGGCGATGCGGCCGGCGGCGACGAGACATCGCGCATCGCCCGCCTGCTCCATGGCGGCTTCTGGCTGGCGATGCTGACCTTCTTCGGCTTCGGCCTGCTGCTCGCCTTCACCCCCTGTGTGTTGCCGCTGGTGCCCATCCTCTCCGGCATCATCGTCAACCACGGCCACGCGGTGACGCATGCGCGCGCCTTCATGCTATCGCTCGCCTACGTGCTCGGCATGGCCGTCACCTATGCCCTGGCCGGCGTCGCCGCCGGGCTGTCCGGTACGCTGCTGTCGGCGGCACTACAGAACGCGTGGGTGCTGGGCGGCTTTGCGCTGGTGTTCGTGGCGCTCTCGCTGTCGATGTTCGGCTTCTACGAACTGCAATTGCCGGCCGCGCTACAGAGCCGGCTTTCGGATAGCGCCAACCGGCGCGGCGGCTCCTCCCCCGCACTGTTCATCATGGGTGCCTTGTCGGCGCTGATCGTCGGCCCCTGCGTCGCCGCGCCGCTGGCCGGCGCCCTGCTCTACATCGCCAAGACCGGCAACGCTGCGCTCGGCGGCGCCGCGCTGTTCGCTATGGCCCTCGGCATGGGCGCGCCGCTGCTGGCGGTAGGCCTGTTCTCGCGTTCGCTGCTGCCGAAGACCGGGCCATGGATGGAAGCGGTGAAGAAATTTTTCGGCGTCGTGTTGCTCGCCACCGCCCTCTGGCTGGCCTCGCCAGTGCTGCCGGCCTGGCTCATCATGCTCGGCTGGGCGGCACTGCTGATCGTGCCTTCGATCTACCTGCACGCCCTCGACCCGCTGCCGCCCCATGCCGGCGGCTGGCACCGGCTGTGGAAGGGAATCGGCGTCGTCCTGCTGATCGCCGGCGCCGCGCTGCTGCTCGGCGCGCTGGCCGGCGCACGCGACCCGTTGCAGCCGCTGGGATTCCTGCACGGCGCGGGCGTCAGTGAGGCAGGCGGCGCAACACGCTTCGAAAGAATCAAATCGGTGGCCGAGCTCGATGCCCGCCTGAAAACGGCCGGCCGTCCGGTGATGCTCGATTTCTATGCCGACTGGTGCGTCAGCTGTAAGGAGATGGAACGCAACACGTTCAGCGATCCGCAGGTGAAGCAACGCTTCGCCGGCATGTTGCTGCTACAGGCCGACGTCACCGCCAACACGGATGAAGACAAGGCGCTGCTGCAACGCTTCGGCCTGTTCGGTCCGCCGGGCATCATCTTCTTCGACCGCCAGGGCAAGGAAGCCGCCGACCCGCGCGTAGTAGGCTATCTGCCGCCGCAGGAATTCCTCGCCGTGCTCGGCAAGGCCCCCCGCTAAACGCCGTATTTCTTGCGCTGCCAGAGCAAAGTGTAGATCCACTCCCGGCCGCGGGCGGTAATCGGCGGCGTGGAAAGCTCCAGGCGCTCGCCGCTCAGTTTGAAATGCCGCAGTTGCGTCCCGCCTTCCCAATTGGGGAAGCGGCACACATCGAGGTGGTGGCGCACACAGCCCGCCACCGAATCGACGTCGAAAGTTCCGGTGTACGCCTCGAAACCCTCGAAAGCGCTGCGCAACTCGTCGGCCGAGCCGCCGACCAGATCGTCGGCAGCGAACTTCGGCCGGCCGCGACGCATCAGCATCACCGCCATATCACCCTCCGCGGTATAGATCAGCTGGCCCTGCGGCATCCGTCCGTGCGGATACCGCTCCTCGCCGCCTGAACCGCTCGCCACATAGGAAACCAGCGTCCAGGTGCCGATCAGTTCGGCGGGGATGGCGGGGTTTGTCATTGCTTAGATCTCGCGAAAATAGTCGGAATAATTTCGCCCTGGCAGGCGAATACGGTTACTTGAATCGCGCAACGATGCGCATGTCGTCGCCGACCGCGCGCCGGTCCATCACCCGCAGTTCGCGCTTGGCCGACAGATCGCCCAACTCGGGCAGATCGAACATCCCGCGCGCCCGCTCGCCGAGCAGAATCGGTGCCTGATAAAGCAGCAGTTCGTCGACGCAGCCTTCGCGCAGCAGCGAACCGTTGAGCTTGAAACCGGCTTCGGCCATGACTTCATTGACACCGCGGCGACCGAGTTCGCGCAGCAGTTGCGGCAGGTCCACCTTGCCTACGGCATTGGGCAACAGCAGCACCTCCACCCCTTGATCGCGCAGCGCCACGATGCGATCGCGATCCTCCACCGCGGCGGCAATCAAGGTGTTGCCGCCCTGTAGGATGCGCGCCGTGAGCGAAATTTCCAGTCGGCTGTCGACCACCACCCGCAACGGCTGGCGCGGCGTTTCGATCTCGCGCACATTGAGCTGCGGATCGTCGTCGCGGACGGTGCCGATGCCGGTCAGCATGGCGCAGCTGCGGGCACGCCAGGCGTGGGCGTCGCGACGCGCCGCGGGGCCGGTGATCCACTGCGAGCGGCCGTTGTTCAGTGCAGTCTTGCCGTCCAGGCTGGCGGCGACCTTGAGCCGCAGCCAGGGCGTACCACGGGTCATGCGCGCGACGAAACCGATATTGAGTTCGCGCGCGGCTTCCTCCATCAGCCCGACTTCGGTCGCAATGCCGGCGGCGCGCAATTGCGCAAGGCCTGCGCCCGACACACTGGGGTTGGGATCGGTCATCGCCGCGACGACGCGACCGATGCCTGCGGCGATCAGCGCATCGACGCAGGGCGGCGTGCGGCCGTGGTGGCTGCACGGTTCGAGGCTGACATAAGCGGTGGCGCCGCGCGCCTGCTCACCGGCATCGCTCAGCGCATGAACTTCCGCATGCGCTGCGCCGGCCTTCTCGTGCCAACCTTCGCCGACGATCTGCTCATCGCGGACGATGACGCAGCCGACACGGGGATTGGGTGTGGTGGTGTACAGGCCGCGCTCAGCGAGCCGCAGCGCGGCGCTCATGAAAGCGTGATCGGCGACGGAAAAACTCATCGGCGGTTTAGCGTGACTCATTCGCCACGGGGGCGCCGTACCCGCGGCGCGGTCTGCACTTCGCGGATGGCGTCGGAAAATTCGTCCACGTCTTCGAAGTTGCGATACACCGAGGCGAAACGGATGTAGGCCACCTTGTCGAGTTTTTTCAACTCGCGCATCACCAGTTCGCCGACGCGGTCGGAGGCGATTTCACGCTCACCGAGGGTGACCAATTTTTCCTCGATGCGGCTCGCCGCCGCTTCCACGCTCTCAGTGGTAACCGGGCGCTTGCGCAGCGCCAGCATCATGCTGGCGAGCAGCTTGTCGCGATCGAACTCGGTGCGGCTGCCGTTTTTCTTGACGATCTGCGGCAGTTGCAACTCGACCCGCTCATAGGTGGTGAAACGCTTCTCGCAGGCGCTACAGCGGCGGCGGCGGCGAACCGTATCGCCGTCGTCGTTCTCCCGGGTGTCGGCCACCTGGGTTTCCGAAGCGCCGCAGAAGGGGCATTTCATCGGTCGACTCCCTGAATCGACCGATGAAATGCCCTGCGGGCATGAATTGAACAGCCTTCCTCCCATCCCCCTTCCTGAGGAAGGGGGCGACTCGTCAGCTCCCCCGCAACACGGGGGAGAGGGGTGTTACTGGCCATACACCGGGAATTTTTTGCACAAGGCCGAAACCTGCTCACGCACCTTGGCCAGCACGGCTTCGTCGGCCGGCGCGTCGAGCACGTCGGCGATCAGGTGGGCCACCTTCTCGGCTTCGATCTCGGTGAAGCCGCGGGTGGTCATCGCCGGGGTGCCGATGCGGATGCCGGAGGTGACGAACGGCTTTTCCGGATCGTTGGGAATCGAGTTCTTGTTGACCGTGATGTGGGCCTTGCCCAACGCGGCCTCGGCATCCTTGCCAGTGATCTTCTTGGCGCGCAGGTCGAGCAGGAAGACGTGGGACTCGGTGCGTCCGGAAACGATGCGCAGGCCGCGCGAGGTGAGCACGCGCGCCATCACCTGGGCGTTGTCGATCACCAGTTCCTGATAATTCTTGAACGCCGGGGTCATGGCTTCCTTGAACGCCACGGCCTTGGCGGCGATGACGTGCATCAGCGGACCGCCCTGAAGACCGGGGAAGATGGCGGAGTTGATCGCCTTCTCGTGTTCGGCCTTCATCAGGATCAGTCCGCCGCGCGGGCCGCGCAAGGTCTTGTGGGTGGTGCTGGTAACCACGTCGGCGTGGGGCACCGGGTTCGGGTAGAAACCGGCGGCGACAAGGCCGGCATAGTGCGCCATGTCCACCATCAGCTTGGCGCCGACCGCCTTGGCGATCTTGGCGAAACGCTCGAAGTCAATTCTCAATGCATAGGCCGAGGCGCCGGCGATGATCAGCTTGGGCTTGTGCTCGTGGGCCAGACGCTCCAGCTCTTCGTAATCGATTTCCTCGGCAGCATTGAGACCGTAGGGAATAACCTTGAACCACTTGCCGGACATGTTCACCGGCGAACCGTGGGTGAGGTGGCCGCCCATCGCCAGGTTCATGCCGAGGATGGTGTCGCCGGGTTGCAGGAAGGCCATGAACACCGCCTGGTTGGCCTGCGAACCGGAATTCGGCTGGACGTTGGCGGCCTCGGCGCCAAACAGCTTCTTCACCCGGTCGATGGCCAGCTGTTCGACCACATCCACGTGCTCGCAACCGCCGTAGTAGCGCTTGCCCGGATAGCCTTCGGCGTACTTATTGGTGAGCTGGGAACCCTGAGCTTCCATCACCGCCCACGAAACGTAGTTTTCGGAGGCAATCAGCTCAATGTGATCTTCCTGGCGGCGGTTCTCGTTGGTGATGGCGGCCCAGAGTTCCGCATCGGCGCTGGCGAGGGAATGTTGTTTGGAGAACATGAGGCTATCCCGGAGGTAAAGGAGGAAAGCCGCGAATTTTAGCACCCCGGCTCAGGCCACCTCATCCAGCGCGCGCTGTAGGTGTTCGCGGTCGGCCCAGACCAGAACGTGCCAACCGTCGGGGCCAGCCTGGAGCCAGTTGAAGGCCGCATTCGGGATGACGAAGTCGCGCGCCGAAACCAGGTCGCGGCCATGTGCGTGACGATAGATCACGTCCAGCACGCCACCGTGGGTGACCAGCAGCAGGGTCTGCCCGACATGCTCCGCCGCCAGGCGCTCCACGGTCTGGATCACGCGCCGCGCGAACCCGCGCAAGGTCTCGCCGCCGCCGAAATCGTGATCGAGATCGCGCGCCCGGTAGCGGTCGTGACTCTCCGGGTCGATGGCCGCGACCTCGTCCACGGTCCGGCCCTGAAAAATGCCGTAATGCCGCTCACGCAGGCCAGGTTCGTCGTAGACCGCCAGGCCGAGGTGCTGCGCGATGGTCTCGGCGGTAGCCCGGGTGCGGCCCAGGTCGCTGGTATACGCCGAATCGAAATGCTGTCCGGCAAGTCCGTCGGCCGCGGCCATGGCTTGGCGCCGACCGAGATCGTTTAACGCGATGTCGAGGTGGCCCTGATGGCGGCGCTCGATATTCCAGTCGGTTTCGCCATGGCGGACGATGCAGAAGCGTGTGGTGGTCATTGAAAAAAGGCGCGGGCTACAATGCAGCGCCGATTTTACCCGGCTGAGCCCCCCCTACCGGAGACTGTCCATGGATGCACTGACTGCGCTGTCGCGCCTGATCGACGCCGCGAATGCACGCATCGGCCGCCTCGCCTGCTGGCTGGTGCTGGCCGCTGTGCTGGTCTCGGCGGGCAACGCCGTGATGCGCAAGGCCTTCGACCTCAGTTCCAACGCCTGGCTCGAATTGCAGTGGTACATGTTCGCGGCGATCTTCCTGCTCTCCGGCGGCCATACGCTGCTGAAGCAGGAACATGTACGTATCGACGTCATCTACAGCCGCTTCAGCCGCCGCACCCAGATCTGGATCGACCTGTTCGGCACGCTGTTCTTCCTGCTGCCGATGGCGCTGCTGATGCTCTGGCTGTCCTGGCCCTTCTTCGCCGAGGCGCTGCACTCGGGCGAGCGCTCGGTAAATGCCGGAGGACTGATCCTCTGGCCGGTGAAAGCACTGATGCCGCTCGGCTTTGCGCTGCTGGCGCTACAGGGCATTTCCGAATTCATCAAGCGCCTCGCCTTCCTCCGCGGCGAGGGGCCGGATCCCGCACCGGGCAGTGAACGGATGGCGGAATTGGAGCTGGCCGACGTGTTGCGCGTACACGGCGAAGGAAAGAGCTGATGGAATTTCTCGCCGCCAATCTGGCGCCGGTAATCTTCGCCTCGCTGGTGGCGTTCCTCCTCCTCGGCTATCCGGTGGCCTTCGCGCTGGCAGCCAACGGCATCGTCTTCGGCCTGATCGGCATCGCCCTCGGCGTGCTGCCGATCCAGCTGTTCCAGGCCCTGCCCGACCGGGTGTACGGCGTGATGAGCAACGAGACGCTGCTCGCCGTCCCGTTCTTCACCTTCATGGGACTGATCCTCGAACGCTCGGGCATGGCCGAGGATCTGCTGGATACCATCGGCCAACTGTTCGGCACGGTGCGCGGCGGGCTGGCCTATGCGGTAATCGTGGTCGGCGCGATGCTCGCCGCCACCACCGGCGTGGTCGCCGCCTCGGTAATCTCGATGGGCCTGATCTCGCTGCCGATCATGCAGCGCTACGGCTACAACATGCGCCTCGCCAGCGGCGTGATCGCCGCCTCAGGCACGCTGGCGCAGATCATTCCGCCCTCGCTGGTGCTGATCGTGATGGCCGACCAGCTCGGTAAATCGGTGGGCGACATGTACCAGGGAGCCATGCTTCCGGGCCTGATGCTGACAGGGTTCTACGCCGTGTATGTGCTGCTGGTCACCCTCATCCGCCCGGCCTGGGCGCCGGCCCTGCCGCCACACGCGCGCACGCTGCGCGGCGGGCACCTGGCGCTGCGCGCGGTGACCGCGCTGATCCCGCCGCTGCTGCTGATCTTCCTTGTCCTCGGCACCATCTACCTCGGCATTGCCACGCCCACCGAGGGCGGCGCGATGGGCGCCTGTGGCGCGCTGATCCTTGCCGTAGCGCGGCGCCGGCTGACCGTCCCGCTACTGCGCCAGGCGATGGAGAGCACCGCTCGGCTGACCACCTTCGTCGTCTTCATCCTGATCGGCGCCCGCCTGTTCAGCCTAACCTTCTACGGCGTGGACGGCCACGTCTGGGTCGAGCATCTGCTCCAGCACCTGCCCGGCGGCCAGACCGGTTTCCTGATCGCGGTAAACCTGCTGGTGTTCCTCCTCGCCTTCTTCCTCGACTTCTTCGAACTGGCGTTCATCCTGGTGCCGCTGCTGGGGCCGGCGGCGGTGAAGCTGGGCATCGACCCGATCTGGTTCGGCGTGATCCTGGCAGTGAACATGCAGACCTCGTTCATGCACCCGCCCTTCGGCTTCGCGCTGTTCTATCTGCGCTCTGTGGCGCCGCCGTCGGTGCGCTCCAGCGACATCTACTGGGGGGCCGTGCCTTTCGTACTGATCCAGGTCCTGATGGTGGCGCTGATCATCGCCTTCCCGAAACTGGTGACCGGCAGCCTCGATCGCGGCAACCCGGTCCACGCCTATCGCGCCGCCACCTTCGCACCCGGCGAAGCGCCGAGCGAGGACGACGATCCGGGACGGGCGTTTATGCGGCGAATGGAAGGTGCAGGACGGTAGTTAAGCGACGATTCACTTGGCCCAACGATCATGGCCGACAAATTCTTCCCAGCTCAAGAACCCGTCCTTATTCAAATCGCGCTTCTCGAAATTCTCTGCGAGGTAGTTCGACACCGTGGCCACCTCCTCCTTCGACAATTTGCCATCCTTGCTGGCATCGGCCTGATCGAACTGGGTGGCTGATTTCTCCTTCATCAGCCGCGCCATTTCGCCGCGCCGACCGGACTCGTCCAATTTCGGCACAATGGTCTGGGCAACCGCCGATCCGACTCCGATCGAGAACAGGATCGCAAGGACGCTTGCAGAACGAAACACAGGCATAACGGACTCCAGTGGAAACGGCCAGAACGGGCTGCGGGGATTGTAGCGTGGCCCCGGCGAGACGCCGCGACGAGTGCGGCAACTCGAGGCCGACGTTCATGCAGCACAGGAAGGTAGGGGAGAATGGCTGCGGCTAACGCCAGTCGTCTCCCGGGATTGTCCGCTTCATAAACTCATCGAACATTGGGACGGTGAACGCCGTGTCACCGTGATTCGGACTCCACACCATACCCTTGGTAATCAGTGAACTTCGTGTCGGCGCAAGCGAAGAAACGTCCGCGTTGAAACATGCCGCAACATCGCCTGATCGGTGAGGACCGCCGCCAAGCTCCGCCATCGCGCGAAGGTACTTTTTCTCTTTGGGTGTCAGCCGATCAAAGCGCACGCGGAAGAAACTTTCATCCAGGGCCGCTATCGCAGTAACCGATGCGACGTTCACTGCGTCGATATCAATTGGAGAAGCCGCCGCGGCGCGCCAAGTGTGGCTCCCCCATTGCTGGAGAAAGTAGGCATAGCCACGGGTGACTTGCAGTATTTGGTTCAGTGCCTCGGCAGTGATGCTCACCCCCTCGTTCTCAAGAGGTTTGCGGATCGCCAGGGTGGCTGCCTCCGCCGGTAACGGCCCAATGGTGGGAAAGTCAAACAACCTTTCTGCATATGACTTGGCGTTCCCCATCCGCCCGCGTAATTGCGGCAATCCAGCGCCGACGAGGACCACCGGCAACCGGCGCTGCTCAGTACGATGCATCGCCGTGATCAAAGCCGCCAACTGCGGCTCCTCGACATACTGCAACTCATCGATGAAGATGGCCAACGCCGTATTGGCCGACTTTGCAGCTAAACCGACCTGCTCGAAAAGCGCTTGCAAATCATGCTCGAGGTCGCCGTTGTCAGCCAATCCGGGTTCGGGTTCATAGTCCAGGCCGACTTCGATATCGCCGAAAGTAACCTTCAGTTTTCTGGCGAATCCAGCCAACGCACGAAGTCCGCGCACCGCATACTCTTTTGCGGCATCGACCTGACTCAGACGCAAAAGCGCTTGGCGCAATTGAGGCGCGAGTAGCGCCGGAAGTGAGCGGCCTTCAGGCGCCTCGATGCGGACGGTGTGGATGCCAGCAGCCTCCGCAGCCTCTCGCACACGGTCCAGAAGTACCGTCTTGCCGACACCGCGGAGGCCGACCAGCATGGCACTTTTAGCTGGGCGCCCGATTCGTGCGCGCTCAAGCGCTACGCGAAGAGACTCACGCAATTCGTCACGACCGGCAAGTTCGGGCGGCGGAGTGCCGGCGCCGGGAGAAAAAGGATTACGGATAGGGTCCATGGCGCTGAGTTTATATAAATATTTTTAAAGTTACAAGAAATAGATAACTTTAGAAACTTACATATAAATCAGCTGGATCGATATTCGGCGCAGCCAGACAAGCGAGCCGGGCCAACGGCAAAAGCGCCCATGCGCTACCTTTTCTCCCCACCTTTGCCCAGCGTTGCCGCCGCCATGAAGTTGTCGTAGCTGCGCTCGGCGGTGGCGAACCAGGCCACCTGGGCGTCGCGGAAGCGGCGCCAGGGCTCGTAGATCGTGCGGAAGCGCGGATTCTTCGCCGCGATCTCATCGTACAGCGCATGCGCCTCGCGCCAGGCGGCCTCCATCATGTCGTTAGGGAATCGATGCAACTGGGTGCCGGATTCGATCAGGCGCTTCAGGGCCGCGGGATTCTTCACGTCGTAGGCCGCCTGCATGTCGACATGGGCGTAGAGGCAGGCGTCTTCGAGAATTGTCTGGTACTCCCTGGGCAGCTTCGCCCATTCCTTCAGGTTCACGTACATCGAGAGCTGCGGTCCGCCTTCCCACCAGCCGGGGAAGTAGTAATGCCGGGCCACTTTGTTGAAGCCGAGTTTCTCGTCGTCGTAGGGACCGACCCATTCCACGGCATCGATGGAACCCTTTTCCAGCGCGGGATAGATCTCGCTGCCGGGAATCTGCTGCGGCACCGCGCCGAGCCGCGCCATCACCTGCCCGGCGAGGCCGCTGATGCGCAGCTTGAGTCCCTTCAGGTCGGCGAGACCGTGGATTTCGCGGCGATACCAGCCGCCCATCTGCACGCCAGTGTTGCCGCAGGGAATGGTGAGGACGTTGTAGTCGCGGAGGAAGTCGTTCATCAATTCGCGGCCGCCGCCCTGCATCATCCACGCCGTTTGCTGGCGGCTGTTGAGGCCGAAGGGAACCGCGGTGTCGAAGGCGAAGGCAGGATTCTTGCCGACGTAGTAGTAGCTGGTGGTGTGGCCCAGTGGCACGGTGCCTTCGCGCACCGCATCGAGCACACCGGTCGCCGGAACCAACTCGCCGCCGGCGAAGACCTGGATCTGGAAGCGTCCGCCGGTCGCCGCCGCCACCCGCTGGGCGACGGTTTCCGCCGCCTTGTAGATGGTGTCGAGGCTGCGCGGATAGCTCGATGCCAGACGCCATTTGATCTGCGGGCCGTCGGCCAGCGCAACGCCGGGCAGCGCCACCGCCGCGCCCGCACCGACCGCGGCGAGAAATTTGCGTCTGTGCATCCCGCTCTCCACGGCTAATTGCCGGCGATGGTCATCTGCTCGATCAGCACCGAGCCGACCTGCTTCGAGCCGCGCACCAGCACGTCGTTACCGATGTCCACGATATGACTGAACATTTCGCGCAGGTTGCCGGCAATGGTGATCTCATGCACCGGGTAGGCGATGACGCCGTTTTCCACCCAGTAGCCGGCGGCGCCGCGCGAGTAATCGCCGGTCACGTAGTTCACACCCTGGCCCAGCAGTTCGGTGACCAGCAGGCCGCTACCCATTTCGCCCAGCAGGCCTTCGAGATTGCGTAAGCCGGGCTTGACCAGCAGGTTGTGGCTGCCGCCGGCGTTGCCGGTGGTCTGCATGCCGAGCTTGCGTGCCGAATATGTAGACAGGAAATAACCCTGTAGCACGCCGTCCTGCACCACTTCGCGGTCGCGGGTGGCGACGCCGTCGTCGTCGAACGGGCTCGACGCCAACGCGCCGGGAATGTGCGGCCGCTCGGAGATCTGCACGAAGTCGGGAAAGATTTTCTTGCCCAGCGAATCGAGCAGGAAGGTGGACTTGCGATACAGCGCACCGCCGCTCACCGCCTGCACCAGGCCGCCGATCAGACCTGCCGCCAGAGGGGCTTCAAAGATCACCGGAGCCTTGCGCGTCTTCAGCCGGCGGGCACCGAGGCGTGCCAGGGCGCGACGCGCCGCATAGTCGCCGATAGCTTCCGGTGCCGCGATCAGCGCCGGGGCGCGGTGGCTGGAATACCAGTCGTCGCGCTGCATGTCGTCGCCCTCGCCGACGATCACCGAACAGGACAGGTAATGACGCGAGGCCGGGTAGCCGCCCATGAAACCGAGGCTGTTGGCGGAAACGAAATGCGATTGCTGCACCGAAATGCTGGCGCCCTCCGAATTGGTCACCTGTGGGCTGACGGCGAAAGCCGCCTGCTCGCAGCGACGGGCGAACTCGATGGCGGCCTCGACCGACAGGTCCCACGGATGATAGAGATCGAGTTCCATCGCCTGCCGCTGCAACAACGCCGCTTCGGGCAGGCCGGCGGCCTCGTCGGCGGCGGTGAAGCGGGCGATGGAGAGCGCCGCATCCACCGTCGCACGCAGCGCCGTGGAGGAAAAATCCGAGGAGCTGGCATGGCCTCGCCGCTGGCCGAGATAAACGGTGACGCCAAGGCCCTTGTCGCGGTTGTACTCGATGGTCTCGACGGCCTGCTGACGCACGGTCACCGACTGGCCGAATCCCTCCGAGACGTCGACCTCGCAGGCCGAGGCGCCGCCGGCGGCAGCATGGTCGAGCACTTCCTGGGCGAGGCGGCGCAGGGTTTCCTGGGAGTAGCTGAATTCGGAGGCAGACATCGGGATGGGCGTCGGGTTGAAAGCCTATAATCATACCCGTGGAAACTCAACTGACCGACCAAGACGACGTCCCTTACGACGGACCCAGCAAGTCGCAGCGAAAGCGCGACAGCGCCGCATTGCAGGATCTGGGTGAACAACTGGTCGCGCTCTCTTCCGATCGGCTGAAGAAGATGGACCTGCCCGAGAACCTCTACGACGCGGTGCGCGAAGCGCAACGCATCACCAGTCACGAGGGACGGCGGCGGCAGATGCAATTCATCGGCAAGCTGATGCGCAGCGTCGATCCGGCGCCGATTCGCGCAGTGCTCGACGAAGTCAGGGGCGTCTCGGCCGCCGCGACCGCACGCATGCACCGACTGGAGCGGCAGCGCACCCGCCTGCTGGCGGACGAAAGCGTGCTCGGCGAGATCGCCCGCGATTACCCCGCCGTCGATCTGAAATACTTGCGCCAGATGCGGCGCAATGCGCTGAAGGAGCAGGAACAGGGCAAACCGCCGCGCGCCTATCGGGAGATCTTTCGCATTCTGCGCGACCTCGATGCCGGCGCCGCCGAGGACAGCGCGGCCGCAGACAACCCCGAAGAATAGTTGCCGGCATTCGCATGCCGCGATGGAGAACTCAATGAGCGAAGAACTGGTCATCGGCCTGGTGTCGATTTCCGACCGCGCCAGCAGCGGCGTATATGAAGACAAGGGCATTCCGGCGTTGCAGGAATGGTTTACCTCCGCCCTGGCCTCACCCTGGCGCATGGAAACGCGGCTGATTCCCGACGAACAGCCGCGCATCGAACAGACGCTGATCGAGCTGTGCGACAGCGCCGGCTGCCATCTGGTGCTGACCACCGGCGGTACCGGCCCGTCACTTCGCGACGTCACGCCCGAAGCCACGGCGGCGGTGGCGCACAAGCTAATGCCCGGTTTCGGCGAACAGATGCGGCAGATCTCGCTGCACTTCGTACCCACCGCCATCCTCTCGCGACAGACCGCCGCGATCCGCGGCCGCGCGCTGATCCTCAATCTGCCGGGACAGCCGAAATCGATCAAGGAAACCCTGGAAGGGGTCAGGGATACCGAAGGAAACCCGATCGTGCCGGGCATCTTCGCCGCCGTACCCTACTGCATCGATTTGATCGGCGGACCTTACATCGAAACCCGCGCAGCGGTGGTCAAAGCCTTCCGGCCGAAATCGGCGATCAGGCCGCAGGCGTGAGCGGCGGAGCGATCTCCTCGACGCGATAGCGCCCAATCAGGTAGTCGCCCCCCTGCAACTGCACGCCGCGCGGCGCGAGTCTGGCCTCTACGCCGTCGCAGGAAATCATGATCGGCATGAAGTCCTCCCAGGCATTGGGCGGCACCAGCAGCAGCGCCTCGTCGCCGACACCGAGCGCCGACTCCAACAGGATGCCTTCATGTCGCACGCCGACGCACTCCAGCTGTATCAGCCGCGGCGTGCGGCCGAGCGTCTCGACGCCAACCGCGCCGATATTCTGTCCGCCGCGGGAAAACCGCCGCACCACGCCGACCTGCCAACACTCGCTGCCTTCAGGACGCATGCCGACCAGCACGCCGACCTTCAGCCAGTCGTTGTTGACCAGCGAGACCTGGGCACCGAGGCCGCCGGCACTGATATCCTCGGCGACCCAGGTTTCGCCGTCCTGGGTGCCTTCCTCGCCGTTCAACCGCAGGCGGATTTCGCCCATGCCGTGAATCGTCGCCACCAGCGAGTTGCTGCGTAGCCGGTCGTAGCTGCGCTGCGGTGGGTTGGGCGCACAGCAAAGGGCGAGGTGGTCGAGCACCTTGATCACCACCTCGGCCGGGTACTGGCCGCCGAGTGGAATATCCGACGGAATCTCGCGGGTCTGCTCGATCCGTCCGCGCAGTACCTCGATGCTGGAAAGCGCCGCACCGGTGCTGAAATAACGCAGGCCAGGCCCCGCTTCGGGCTGGCGCAGCAGCCGCGACGGCGATTGCGCACGCTGCGCATCAACCCAATAGACATTCTCCGGCAACACCTGCGCGGTGAACGAGAACAACGGCAGAAAATGGGCCAGGAGCCGCTCGGCAAGCTCGATTTCCAGCGGCAGCAGATTGTTCATCGACGAGGCGCTGAACACCAGCAGCTTCAGGTATTCGCGCTCGACGCTGGTTTCGCCCGGCCAGTTGTCGTAGAGCCGTAGCGGACGCAGCGCCAGTTTGGCGGCATCGAGATAAACCTTGCCGGCGTTGCGCCAGAGGTCGGCATCGATCGGGCCGTAGCGGAACTGGCTCCATTTCAGCACCGCGCCGTAGGCATGCAGCAGCCGCGCCGAGAGCAGCGGCTGAAACGGCTTGAGCGGATTGTTTGCCGCCGCGGCCCGCGCCAGAACTTCCTCGTAGGCCGCCGCGACGGCCTGCCAGTAGGCGCTGCCGCTCTGCCAGAGGCGGAATTCCTTGCCGCGGCTATGCGCGCTGGTCAGATAGTCGCGCGCCAGTCGGCGGGCATGGGAAGCGCTGGCTTCGTCGAGCTGCAACGCCAGCTCGGCGCGGCGTTCGAGGCGCAGCGTCTGCGCCGCCTTGAGCGATTGCAGCCAGGCACAGACGTCCTCGACCGCCGTCAGCGCATCCTCCGCGGCAAGACCGGCAAGAGCTTCCTTGGCTTCCTTTGGGTCGGCCAGCGGATGGTCGCCCTGATCCTTGGAGAAGAAGCCGAGGATGGCCATGGCCTAGCCTGCCCATTCGCCCAGCAGGTGCAAGCCCCAGGCGACACCGAAGCCGCTCAGGCTGCCGGCCACGGCGCCGAGACCGCCTTCGTTGCTGGAGGCGGAAAGATCGACGTGGAGCCACGGCCGCTTGGCGGTGAAACGCTTGAGGAACAGCGCGGCGAGGATGTGGTCGGCCTCGCCTTCCATGGTGCATTGCTTGATGTCGGCGACCTTGGAGTCGAGCGCCGGCGCGTAGTCCTCGTCCATCGGGAAGACGCAGACCCGCTCACCGCTGGCGCGGCCGGCGGCGACGGCGGCACGCGCCAGCGCTTCGTCGCTGGCGAAGACGCCGGAATAACGACTGCCGAGCGCCGCGTGCATCGAACCGGTAAGGGTGGCGAAATCGACGATCAGGTCGGGCTTTTCGCGCGCCGCCAGTGTCAGCGTGTCGGCCAACACCATGCGCCCCTCGGCGTCGGTATGCACGATCTCGATGCTGGTGCCGTCGAGCGCGCAGACGATGTCGTTCTGCTTGTAGGCGCCGGGCGACAGGTGGTTGTGGGCGATGGCCAGCCAGGCATCGACTGCGATCGGGGCATGCATATCGCTCAAGGCCTGCAACAGACCGAGCACCACCGCCGAGCCGTTCATATCCTCGTGCATACCTTGCATATAGCGCGCCGGCTTCAGATTGTGGCCGCCGGTATCGAAACAGATGCCCTTGCCCACCAATGCCACGCGGCGTTTTGCGCCGCGTGGCTGGTAGCTCAGGCGGACGATCGCTGCGTCCCGATGATCGGAGCCCTGGGCCACCGCGCAGAAGGCGCCGGCGCCCATCTTCTTCAACCGCTTGAAATCGTATTCGTCGATCTTCCAGCCCTGGCTCCTGGCCAGTGCGCCGATGCGCCGGCGGTAGTCGCCCGGCGTCAGCACATTGGGCGGCAGCGCGGTGAGTTCGCGGCTCAGGCCGTTGCCGCGAGCCAGCGCCGCAACGGCGGCGAAATCGCGCTCGATGCCGCTGCCGTAGTAGTGGATCTTGGCCAGCGGGCGCACCGGCTTCTTTTTCGTCACCGGCAGGGCGATGCCGTTTACCCAGGCGCAATACACCGCATCGCGCGCCAGATCGAGATCGCCGCCGCCGACTATCAGCGCAATTTCGCGCGGGGTTTCCTCCAGCAGTTGCATCACCGCCTTGCGCAACAGGGTCAGACGCTCGAAGCGCGGCTTCGCCGGATCGATCATCGCCAGCGCCATCCGTCCGCCTTCAGCGAGGTCGAGTGCCTGCGGCGTCTTCGCCAGCTCCTCGACCTTGGCCTCGCGACGCGCCAGCACAGCGGCCCATTGCGCGCGCGCGGGCAGGTCGGCGGGGAGATCCTTGCCGGCGGGCAGCAGCAGCAGGGTGTGGCTGTGGACTTTCAGCCGGGCCGGCGCGAACGCCGGATGACAGTGGAGTTGGGCGAGTTTCATGGGCTTTGGTGAGCGGGCGACGGCGATGCGGGAGCTTTCCCTTAGAATCGAAGCCATTATACGGATGCACAAGGCTCACCCATGCAGCAGTACCTCGACCTGATGCGCCACGTGCTGGAGCACGGCGACGAAAAATCCGACCGCACCGGCACCGGCACCCGCTCGGTGTTCGGCTGGCAGATGCGCTTCAAACTGGCCGACGGCTTTCCGCTGCTGACCACCAAGAAGCTGCACACCCGCTCGATCATCCACGAGCTGCTGTGGTTCCTCAAGGGCGACACCAACATCCGCTACCTGAAGGACAACGGCGTCTCGATCTGGGACGACTGGGCCGACGCCAACGGCGATCTGGGCCCCGTCTACGGCCACCAGTGGCGCCACTGGCCGAAGAAGGGTGGCGGCGAGATCGATCAGATCGCCGAGCTGGTCGCCGGGTTGAAGAACAATCCCGACTCGCGCCGCCACATCGTCTCGGCCTGGAACCCGACCGACATTCCGCAGATGAAGCTGCCACCCTGCCATGCGCTGTTCCAGTTCTACGTCGCCAATGGCCGCCTGAGCTGCCAGCTCTACCAACGCAGCGCCGACATCTTCCTCGGCGTGCCGTTCAACATCGCCTCCTATGCGCTGCTGACCCTGATGCTGGCCCAGATCTGCGGCTACACGGCGGGCGATTTCGTGTGGACCGGCGGCGATTGCCATCTCTACTCCAACCATCTCGAACAAGCGCGGCTACAGCTCTCGCGCCCGCCGCGCGCCCTGCCGCAGATGCAACTCAACCCGGCCGTGAACGACCTCTTCGCCTTCCGCTTCGAGGACTTCACGCTCGCCGGCTACGACCCCCACCCGCATATCGCCGCGCCGGTCGCGGTGTGACGGCAACGCCATGACCTTCTCGCTCATCGACAGCGCAGCGGGCCGGGCCCTTCGGCGCCAGGGCGAGACGATGCGGCAACGCCATCTGCGCGAACTGTTCGCCGCCGATGGCAAGCGCTTCCGCCATTTCTCGCTGTCTTCCGGCAGCCTGCTGGCCGACTTCGCCAAGCAGCGCATCGATGCGGACAGCCTCGCCGCATTGCATGCGCTGTGGCATGAAGCCGAGGTACCGGCCTGGATCGCGCGCATGCGCAACGGAGAAGCAATCAACCATACCGAGCGGCGCGCCGTACTGCACCACGCGCTACGCCATAGTGGCGCCGAGCCGATACTGTGCAACGGCCGCGACGTGATGCCCGAGGTACGCCGCGTGCTGGCGCAGATGGAACGCTTTTGTGCCGAAGTGCTCGACGGCCGCTGGCGCGGCGCCCGCGGCGAACCGATCCGCAACGTGGTGAACCTCGGCATCGGCGGCTCCGACCTGGGGCCAAAAACCGCCTATCAGGCGCTTTCCGCCTGCCACCCACCCCAACTACAGGTGCATTTCGTTTCCAACCTCGACGGAGCCCACCTCGCCACCACGCTGCAAAAGCTCGACCCAGCGACCACCCTGTTCGTCATCGCCAGCAAAACCTTCACCACCCAGGAAACGCTACAGAACGCGCGCTCCGCACGCGACTGGCTGGTCGCCACGCTGGGCGAGGCGGCGGTGGCCAGACACTTCGTCGCCGTATCGACCAACCGTGCCGAGGTGACGCGTTTCGGCATTGCCGCCGAGAACATGTTCGAGTTCTGGGACTGGGTCGGTGGCCGCTTCTCGCTCTGGTCGGCGATCGGCCTGCCGCTGGCGCTGGGCATCGGCTTCGACAACTTCCGCGCTTTCCTCGCCGGCGCCGCGGCGATGGACGCACACTTCTTCGACACCCCGGTGGAACGCAACCTGCCCGCCACGCTGGCCCTGCTCGAAGTCTGGAACACCGATTTCCTCGGCGCAGAAACGCGGGTGCTGCTGCCCTACAGCCAGTCGCTGGAACTGCTCTCCCACTACTTGCAGCAACTGGAGATGGAGTCCAACGGCAAGCAGGTCGACCGCCAGGGCTTACGGGTGGACTACGCCACCGCGCCAATCCTCTGGGGCGAAGCCGGCACCAACGGCCAGCACGCCTTCTACCAGTTGATCCATCAGGGCGGCCGCCTGATCCCCTGCGAATTCATTGCCCTGCGCGAAGCCGACTATCCGCTGCCCGGCCATCACGACAAGCTGCTCGCCAACTGTTTCGCGCAGAGCGAAGCGCTGATGCGCGGCAAGACGCTGGAGGAAGTGCGCGCCGAGATGCAAGCCGCCGGCCTCGCCGCGACGGAGATCGACGCGCTGGCGCCGTACCGCGTCTTCCCCGGCAACCAGCCGTCGACCACGCTGTTGCTGCCGCGCCTCGACCCGCACAGCCTCGGCGAGCTGATCGCGCTCTACGAGCACAAGGTGTTCGTGCTCGGCGTGCTGTGGAACCTCAACAGCTTCGACCAGTGGGGTGTCGAGTTCGGCAAACAGCTGGCCAACCGCCTGCTGCCGGTCATCGAGGGCACCGCTGATGCCGATGGCCTCGACAGCTCGACGGCGGGGCTGATCGCCGCCTGCCGAAAAATCCCGTGAGCGAGATCGCACTGATCGCCGCGGTGGCGCGCAACGGCGCCATCGGCAAGGACAACGCCCTGCTCTGGCAATTGCCGGGGGACATGAAATTCTTCCGCGAGACCACGCGCGGCGCGACGGTGGTGATGGGGCGCAAGACCTGGGAATCGCTGCCGCCGCGCTTCCGCCCGCTGCCCGGCCGGCGCAACATCGTCGTCACGCGCCAAGCGGGCTACTGCGCCGACGGCGCCGAAGTCGCCGACGGTATCGACCAGGCGCTTGAACTGGCGCAAGGCGCCCCCATTTTCATCATCGGCGGCGCCGAGCTGTACGCCCTCGCCCTGCCAAACGCCGACCGACTGATATTGACCGAAGTCGATCTGGCGCCCGAGGGCGACGTGTATTTTCCGGCTTTCTCACGCAGCGACTGGCGCGAGACTTCCCGTTCGGCAACGCAGAGCGAGAACGGCATCGCCTACGCCTTCGTCACCTATCAACGCAATCGCTGATCTTCAGGCGCTGCCATGCAGGAAGCCGCATCGGCCCCCCGAGCGCGGATCCGCCGGGTCGCTTAGAAAAGCTCGACCTTCTTGTCCGGTCCCTTCGGCGTCGGGCGCACCAACGACTGTTCGTAATCGCTCTCGGCGCGGACCACGGCCTGGACCTCGGGCAGGGCGACGGACTGTCGGCGACAAAACGCCGCGCCGCTGCGCGCCGAGAAAATTACCTTGCGCGACCAGGCGCCGCCGAAGTCGCGGGCGACCAGCGGAATTCCCTCGCGCTCCAGCCACTCTACGGCGAACTCGGCATTGCGTTCGCCGATCGCCGTGCGGATCGAGGTCACCACCGCGCCGCCGCCGAAGGCCTTGGCCACCAGCCGCTCCTTGCGCGCGCCGCGGGTCAGCATGGCGTTGACCAGCACCTCCATCGAGAAATCGCCGGCCAGGATCACGTCGGTATCGTCGCCCTGCGCCTTGCCGCGACACGGCAGCAAAAAGTGGTTCATGCCGCCCAGCATCAGCTTGGGATCGTAGAGACAGACGGCGACACAGGAACCGAGCAGGGTCACGATCGGACGCTGGTTTTCCACCGCCCAGCCGCCCGGATTGATGTTCAGGGCCAGGCGTTCCAGCAGCTTCGGATCTTCGACCTCGCTCATCGTCGGACTATCGGCTGTAGGCGATGATTTCGCGCGGAATCGAATCGAGCGGCACCACCTTGTCCACGCCGCCCATCTTGATCGCCTCCTTGGGCATGCCGAACACCACGCAGGTGGATTCGTCCTCGGCCACGGTCTGCGCGCCGGCGTCGTGCATCTCCTTCAATCCGCGCGCGCCGTCGTCGCCCATCCCGGTCATGATGATGCCCAGCGCATTGGCACCGGCCACCTGGGCGACGGAACGGAACAGCACATCGACCGAAGGCTTGTGCCGGTTCACCAGCGGGCCGTCGGCCACATCGACGTAATACTGCGCGCCGCTGCGGCGCAGCATCATGTGCCGGCCGCCCGGAGCGACCAGCGCCCGGCCGGGGATGACGCGGTCGCCGTGCTTCGCCTCGCGAACCTCCATCGCGCACAGGCTGTCGAGACGCTGGGCAAACATGGCGGTGAACTTTTCCGGCATGTGCTGGACGATGACGATGCCGGTGGTCACCGCCGGCAGCTTGGTCAGCACCGCCTCCAGCGCCTGCGTCCCACCGGTGGACGTGCCGATGGCGACGACCAGGTCGGTGGTGACCGCCATCGCGCCGCTGCGTTGCAGCGTATTGGACAGAACCGCGTCGGCGCTGAGCTTCGGCGGCGGCGGCGTGGATGTGCCGCGTGGCGCGAGGCGGCGTACGTTGACCAGTGCCGCGGCCTTGACCGCGCCGACGATGTCCGACGTCGAATCGGCGAGGAACTGTTTCAACCCCGCTTTCGGCTTGGTGATGATGCTCACCGCACCGGCGGCCATCGCCTCGATGGTGGTCTGCGCGCCCCGCTCGGTCAGCGTCGAACAGATCACCACCGGGGTCGGATGTTCGGCCATGATCTTGCGCAGAAAGGTGATGCCGTCCATGCGCGGCATCTCGATATCCAGCACGATCACGTCGGGCCACTGCTTTTTCATGGTTTCCAGCGCGAACAAGGGGTCCGAGGGCGTGCCGATCACCTCGATCGCCGGATCCTTGGCCAGCAGCTCCCTGGCGGCCTGGCGTACCACGGCCGAGTCGTCCACCACCAGTACCTTGATCTTGTTGCTCATGTCGTTTTGCGGCGGGTCAGGGTTTGCGATAGATGGTCGGATGCACGGCCTTCAATTCCTCGTTGATGCCGTTGAGGGTCTCTGAATGGCCGACGATGAAATAGCCTTGCGGGCGAAGCTTCTGCACCAGACGGGCGACGACCTTGCGCTTGGTCTCCTGATCGAAATAGATCATCACATTACGCAGAAAAATCACGTCGAACGGTCCGATCTCCGGCAGCTTTTCGTTCAGATTGATGCGCAGAAAACGCGTATGGGCGCGCAGGCGCTTGTCGATGACGAACATCCCTTCCTGGCTGCGCACCCCCTTGAGGCAGTACTTGCGCAGATATTCCGGCGGCAGGCCGCGCGCGCGCTCCAGCGAGTACACGCCGGCCGCCGCGACTTTGAGCACCGAATTGCTGATGTCCGAACCGGTCACCGACCAGCCGGCATCGACGCCGAGCATGTCGGAGAGCACCATGCAGAGCGTGTAGATCTCCTCGCCGGTGGACGACGCCGCGCTCCAGATGTCGAAGGGGCGGCCGCGCGGATGCTTGGCGAGAACAGTGCGAAGAAAATCGAAATGCTTTTCCTCGCGGAAAAAATAGGTCTCGTTGGTGGTCAGCAGATCCACCATCAGTTCCAGCTCCATCGGATCGGAACCGCTGGTGACGTAGCGGTGGTATTCGGCAAAGCTGCCGAAATTGAACTGCCTGAGTCGTTTGTTGAGCCGGCCGACCAGCAAGGTCTTCTTCGCATCCGACATGCTGATGCCGGCGATGCTGTAGATCAGCTTCTGGAACTGGGCGAACTCCGCATCGGTGATGGCGGTACTGCCGGGGACGATCGAGTTGGTCACTGGATTAGCGTGTTGCCCGTCATTCGTTGGCGTGATTCTACGGCCCAACAACCCTGGCCGGCGAGGGACATTGCATCCGCTTATCCTGGATCAATTCGTGGCCGGCGTTGCGTCGCTCTCCCAGAGCAGGTGGGCGTCCGGCCTCGCGCGCGTCGGCCTGCGGCTACAGCGCGCCCAGCCGGGCATCGACGGCCAGACGACGCGCACTGGCAATTTCGCCGAGCCGCTACCGCGCAGCCAAGCAGAGCTCCGACGGTTTGGGGAGGCAACACAACCGTCAGAGCGTGATTTCCAGACGCATCCCTATGAAACTCACGTCGGGCTGCGAAGCGTCGCCGCCCGGGCAGCGCACGCGCTGCCACAGCGGTTGCAGCGCAAGCCACTTCGACCATTGCAGACGATAGGTCAACTCGATCGCCTCCTCGGCCGGGCGAGTGTCGATGCCGGCCAGTTGCTGCGTTTGGCGATACTTGTTGCCAAGGTAGGCACGGGTGTAGCCCAAGCCGGCGATGTCGTCGTCGCGACCGGCGATCAGCCCGCGAAAGCGGGCACCCAGATTGAGGGCGCTGCGAATCTCCGTCGAATCGCCGTCGGTGGCGCTGTAGCGGGCGAACAGCGAGAGATTGGCGGCCGGATTGGCGCTCGACCGATACACCGTTTTTTCCGCCAGCGCATACCAGCCCAGGCTCCGGCGCTGTAGCGGATTGCCGACCGCATCGACATTCACCAGATCGTCGACCTTGGAGGTGTAGCGCCAAAAGCCCAGCGCATATTTGGCGAAGGTCTCGTACTTTTCGTCGGCCACCGCCGCAGGTTCCTGCGGACCGCCATTTTGCGGGCTGACGGGCGCGGAAACGTGGTCGACTTCTTCCGGCGTATAACCGAATTCCGCAATCCAAAAACTGCCGTCACCCTTGTCGAAACGGATGTGCGTGCCATAGGGATTCGCCGGGTCGCCGGGAATACCGTCGAGCCAGGCGCCCTGGGCGTAGAGCGCGCGGTCGGCGCTCAGCCATTTAAGGCGGGTGCCGAAAGCCGACGTATTGAAAATCGACGGCCCGCGCGTCAAAGCCAGATCGGCCGACGCTCCGAACGAGGGGTGAAGGAAGAGTCCGGCGCTATCCAGCACCGAAAATTCAGAATCGATCGGGTACAGCCCGACAAGTACGGAGAGCCGGTCGTCGAAATAGTTGGTCTGTAGCCATGCCTGGAAAATCTTCGCCGTCGCATCGGTGGTCTCGATATTGCTCAGCCCCATCAGGCTGCCGGCCAGACGCGCGTTCGGCTTGCCGCCGCGATTGTCGAGCACATGGAGGTAAGCCGTCGCACCGCCCCAACCGTAGAGCGCATCGAGGTCGGCCATGAGCTTGAGATCGAGGTTGCTGGCTGTATCCTGTCCGGCCTGAACGCCGCCGCCAGTACGCAACCAGTCGAGCTTCAAAACCGCCTCGAGGGTGATGCCGCGGCGATAGGCTTCTTCACGCAGGCCGCCCCAGCTACCGCTCAGCGTTTCGCTCGCATAATCCGGCGCTTCCTCGGCCGACGCGTTGAGTACGTGCAACAACCCGAGTGCTGCCAGGGTGACCCATCGACTTCGTCTCATCCTTCCCTCCTATCCGCCGCAGCGGGGTTAACCTTGAAATAGGCCATCAACGTGTATAAGTGTTCCGCCTGCCCGGTCATTTCCTCGGCAGTGGCCGCAAGTTCCTCCGACGCCGAGGCGTTCTGCTGCGTCGCCTGGTTCAACTGCCCCATCGCGCTGTTGATTTGCCCCACGCCGGCACTCTGCTCCTGGCTCGCTGCCGCAATTTCCTGCACCAGATCCGAAGTCTTCTTGATCGTCGGCACCATCTCGTCCAGCAGCGTTCCCGCCTGCTCTGCCAGCTTCACGCTCGATCCTGCCAACTGTCCGATCTCCTGCGCCGCCACCTGGCTCCGCTCTGCCAGCTTGCGCACCTCCGCCGCCACCACCGCAAACCCCTTGCCGTGTTCGCCGGCCCGCGCCGCTTCGATCGCCGCATTCAGCGCCAGCAGGTTGGTCTGGTAGGCAATGTCGTCGATGATCCCGATCTTCCCGGCAATCTGCTTCATCGCCGCCACCGTCTCCTTCACCGCCCCGCCACCTTCCTGCGCTTCCGCTGCCGCCTTGGTCGCCATATCGTCCGTTACCTTCGCATTCTCGGTGTTCTGGTTGATCGACGCCGTCATCTCCTCCACCGAAGCCGTCGTCTCTTCCAGGCCGGCCGCCTGTTGCGATGACGACTGGGCCAGCGATTGCGTGGTCGCAGAGATCTGGCCGGAGGCATTGGTCAACGCCGACGAGGTCTCCAGCACTTCGCCGATGGTGTGCGACAGCTTGCTCACCGTGCGCGCCATCGCGTCCTGCAACTCGCCGATTTCGTCGTGCCGATCCACCCGCACCGCGATCGTCAGATCGCCGTCGGCAATGCTCCGCGCAGACAGCGCCGCCTCATGCACATCTTTCAGCGCGCGGGTGAGCAGCCAGGCGAACAGGACCGTCGCCACCGTCGCCAGCAGGGTCAAGGTGATCGACAGCCCCAACTGGAACCGCGCTTTGGAGCGCAGGCGATCGGCGAGTTCGGTGGTGGCCGAAGCGATCCGGTCTTCCAGTTCCTTCATGGCGTTGATCTTGGCGCTGATCGTCGCAAACCAGTCCGCCGGAGCCACGCCGAACGCTCCCTCAAGCGCCTTTTCCAGCGCAATCGCCCGCAATCGGGCCGTTTCCACAGCCGGCGGCGTTTTCAACAGCTCGTCGAACGCTTGGTTGTCCTCGGTGACGGCCATGACCCGATAATTGGCAAGATAGCTGTCCTGATTGGCGAGGATTCCAGCCAGGCGGCGCAGCAACGCCGCATCCATCGGGCGGTCGGCGGCAAACACCGCATTGAGGGTGGCGCGTTCGCGCCCGGCCTGTTCCTTGGCGTTGAGAAACATCACATAGGCGCTGAAGCGGCGCATCATTTCAGCATTGCCCAGGGTAGGCGTGACTTCGGCCACAGCCCCCAGATAAAGGTCGATCGAGCGGGTAAACCAGGCGAAAGACTCGGGGCCGGCCAATTCGAGACTGCTGATCGCGCGACGGCGCGATTCGATTTCGCGCAGATGCTCCAGCGCCGTCCCCAGACTCTTGGCTACGCCAGCGGGCAGATGTTTCCCGTCGCTGCCGAGCGCGGCCTGCAAAGCCTTGGCGCGCGCGTCGGTTTCCTTGCGCTGGCGTTCCAGTTCGTCGTGGAACTTGCTTCCCTTGGAACCGATATAGCCGGCGGAAAGGCCCCGCTCCTTCTGCAACTCGTGCACCAGCGCGCTGCTGGCCACCGCCGCTTCGCTGACCGTCACGATCCGTGTTCCTTCGTCGAGGGCGGCATAGCTAACCGCCACATCGCGCAACAGGTACCAGGAAAAACCGAGCGCCAGCAGAACGATCAGACCGATCAGGCGCACACGAATGGAATTCAGATTCATTGCAGCGATCCTCCTATAGCGAAGCCGGAGTGGGCAGGGGGTAGTTTTGTGTGGGTTGTAGGCAGAAAACTGAAAAGGGGGCAAAGCCCCCTTCCCCTTGTGAATCCTTCAGATCATTCGGTCCGGCAAATGCGCGACGACGAAACATGCGGAAAACCGCCCCGTTCCTGCATCGCAGCCCTCGCCGCTCACGCGTCCCCCGCCCGCTCGCCTTCCGCGCCGCGATCCGCCACTGTCGCCAGCGCGGCGATCTCGTCGACAGACAGCACACGCTGGATATCGAGAATGATGACGAACTTGCCGCCAATCTTGCCCATGCCGGCAATGAAGTCGGCGCGAATCTTGGCGCCGAAGGAGGGCGCCGGTTCGATGTCGGCACTCGACACTTCGAGCACTTCGGAGACCGCATCGACCACCACGCCGATGTCGTGGCGTTCGTCGCCCGTGCTCAGTTCGATGATGACGATGCAGGTGCGGCGCGAGGTTTCCGTCTGCTGTCCGCCAAAGCGGGCCGCCAGATCGATCACCGGCACCACGCTGCCGCGCAGGTTGATCACGCCGCGGATGAAGGCCGGCATCATCGGGATTTCGGTGAGTTGGCCGTACTCGATGATCTCCTTGACGTTGAGAATCCCCACGGCGTACATCTCGCCGCCGAGCAGGAAGGTGAGGTACTGCTGGATATCGACCGCCGTGGCGGTCGCCAGCGCACCGCCGGACTTGCTCACGGCGGGGCGGGTCGATTGAACGGCTTGTCCCATGGCGCTCTCCTTGGGTCAGAAGCGCTCGAAGTCGCCTTCGGCGGCGGCCGTCGCCGCCGGGCGGCGCGCCGGGGGGGCCTTCTTCGACGCGGCCGGGGCAGCGGCCGCCGGACGGCTGCGTTTTACGCTGCCCGACCCCTGGTCCTCGATGCGGAAGAATTCCATCAGCTGTTGCAGTTGCTGCGCCTGGCCGCCCATCTCTTCGGCGGTGGCGGCGAGTTCTTCGGAGGCCGAGGCGTTCTGCTGCGTGGCCTGGTTCAGCTGTCCCATGGCGCCGTTGATCTGGCCGACGCCGGCACTCTGTTCCTGGCTGGCGGCGGCAATCTCCTGCACCAGGTCGGAGGTCTTCTTGATGCTCGGCACCATTTCGTCGAGCAGCTTGCCGGCCTGCTCGGCCATCTTCACGCTCGATCCGGCCAGTTCGCCAATCTCCTGTGCCGCGACCTGTGAGCGTTCGGCGAGTTTGCGCACTTCGGCGGCGACCACCGCAAAGCCCTTGCCATGTTCTCCGGCACGGGCGGCTTCGATGGCCGCGTTCAGCGCCAGCAGATTGGTCTGGTAGGCGATGTCGTCGATGATGCCGATCTTGCCGGCAATGCTCTTCATCGCTTCGACCGTGTCCTTCACCGCGGTGCCGCCCTGAACGGCTTCGGTCGAAGACTTCGTCGCAATGTTGTCGGTCACCTTGGCATTTTCGGTGTTCTGGGTGATCGAGGCGGTCATCTGTTCGATGCTGGCGGTGGTTTCTTCGACCGACGCCGCCTGTTCGGAGGACGACTGGCTCAGGCTTTGCGCCGTTTCCGAGACCTGGCCCGCGGCGTTCGACAGCGCGTCCGCCGCGCCCTTCACTTCACCGATGATCTGGTTCAGCTTGGCGATCAGGCCTTGCTGCGCCGCCAGCATCTGGCCGACCTCGTCCTTGCTGACATCGTCGATGCGCACCGTCAGGTCGCCTTCGGCCAGACGCTGCGTCACCACCAGCGCTTCGCCCACCGGCTTGGTGATGCTGCGCGTCACCAGCCAGGCGAACAGCACCGCCAGCAGCGCCGCCGCAACAGCCAGAGTCGTCAGCAGCATCTTCGCGCTGTTGGCCATCGTCTCGGTTTCATGGCCGATGGTTTCGAAACGTTTGGTCTGGAGCGCCATCAGCTCGTTGACGTTGTTGAGATAGTCGTTGAAGGTCTTGCGCATCTCGCCCATGATTAATCCATTGGCGTCGTCCTTCTTGCCCGCCTGCACCAGTTCAAGGAACTTCTCCTGCTGGGCGACATAGACGGTACGACTCTCCAGCATTTTTTTCAGCACCTCCTTGCCTTCCTCGGACTTGACGGTGGCGGTCAGCTTTTCGATCCGGTCGCCGATCACCTTGCGCGCCTCGGGAATGCGTGCCATCTCCTTCTTCACGCTTTCCTCGTCCTTGACCAGAATCGCGTTGCGCGTCGCCCGCGCAATCAGGTTGAGCTGGTCGATGATGTCGTTGGCCCAGACCGTCTTGGGGAATTCGTCTTTGACGAGATCCTCGATCTCGTTGTCGAGCGCCGAAATACGCGTAACACCGATCACCGCGATGGCAATCAGCAACACCAGGGTGATACCGAAGCCGATACCGAGCCGGACGCCGATTTTGAGATTGTTCAACATGGTACGTTCTCCGTAATGACAATGAGGGTGGTTGTAGGGCGACGCGATGCTAAATATAGGGTCATGGCGACGGCGCCTCGATGCGGCGGCTGCCGGCATTGTGTTCGTGGGCCAGTTGCTCTTCGCCGCGCGCACAGCGGCTGACCAGGGCTTGCACGTCGAGGATCAGAGCGACTTCACCGCTGCCGAGGATGGTCGAGCCGCCGATGCCGCGCATATTGCGGAACAGCGTGCCAAGCGGCTTGATCACGGTCTGGAACTCGCCCAATAGCTGGTCGACGACGATGCCCGCCTTGCGCCCGGCATACTGAACGACCACGACGTTTTCCCGCTGCGGCTGCTTGCCCGGCACCTCGAACAGTTCGCGCAAGCGCACGAAGGGCAGCACTTCGCCGCGCAGGTTGAGATAGTTGCGCGCATCGCTGGCGCCCGCCAGCTCGATGCACTCGACCACCATGTCGAGTGGAATGACATAGGAGGATTTGCCGACGCCGGTGAGGAAGCCGTCGATGATGGCCAGCGTCAGCGGCAGGCGGATGGTGAAACGCGAACCCCGGCCTTCCTCGGTCGTCACATCGACCGTACCGCGCAACGCCTGGATGTTCTTTTTCACCACATCCATGCCGACGCCGCGGCCGGACAGGTTGGTCACCTTGTCGGCGGTGGAGAAGCCGGGTTCGAAGATCAGGTTGACGACTTCCTGCTCGGAGAGGTTGGCCCCGGGTTCGACGATGCCGCGCTCGACCGCCTTGCTGAGGATCTTCTCGCGGTTGAGGCCGCCGCCGTCGTCGGCCACCTCGATGATGATGCTCCCGGAATCGTGGTAGGCATTGAGTTCGAGCCGCCCGCAGGCCGGCTTGCCGCGGCCGATGCGCACGTCGCCGGCTTCGATGCCGTGGTCCATGGCATTGCGCACCAAGTGCATCAACGGATCGCCGATTTTTTCCACGACGGTTTTATCGAGTTCGGTCTCGGCACCGGAAATCGCCAGATCGATCTCCTTGCCCATTTCCTTCGACATGTCGCGAACGACGCGATGGAAACGGTTGAAGGTTTCGCCGATCTGCACCATACGCAGTTGCAGCGCCGAATCGCGGATGCTTTCCACCAGCCGCGAGAGTACCGAGGTGGATTCCACCAGCGCACCCTGCCCGCTCTTCTGCGCCAGCAGGTTGGCACTGGCGCCGGCAATCACCAACTCCCCCACCAGATCAATGAGGTGATCGAGCTTGTCGGCCTGAACGCGGATCAGGCGGGATTCGGCCACCTTCTTCTCGGCGACCTGCTTTTGCTTGCTGGCCGCCGCTTCGACGATCTCCGGCTGCACCAGTTGCTGCTTGACCAGGATTTCGCCGATGGAGGGCGGCGGCGGCGCTTCCTCGCCGGAACTCTCGGCAACTTTTTGCGCCAGGGTTTCCGAAGCGCGCTGATGGCGCAGGCCCTGATCCAGCTCCTCCTGGGTCAAGGCGCCGCTGCGCACCAGAATCTCGCCCAGGCGCAGGGTCTCCTCGGGCAGGGTTTCGATCAGGTGCAGGTAGTCCTCGATCCGGCTGTTGGGTGGCAGGATGTGCAGATCGCACTCGTCGCGGCAGAACTCGAACACCCGCTCGATGGCGGCCTTGTCGGCATGGCTGCGGAAATTGATCTCGAAGCCGAGGTAGCAGGCTTCGGGGTCCATCTCGTCGGCCGCCGGCATGGCGTCGGTCAGCGTGGTGATATGCGCGATCTCCCCCAGCGACAGCAGATAGCGCAGGAAGGCCAGCGGGTCCATGCCGTTCTTCAGCACATCGCGGCCGAAGCGGATGGAGATGTGCCAGCAGTCGCTCATCGTCTTGTTGTCGCCGTCGCGTTCCACTTCCCCGGGCTGGGTATCGGTCAAGCCGCCGGTCACCGCTTCCGGCTCGGTTTCGATGAAGGCGCGCAATACCGCGGCAACGGCATCGCCATCGCCCTGGAGTTCCTCGGCCGGCTCCAGATTGCCTTCCTCGACCCGGGCCAGCAGGGTGTCGAGGTGGTCGCAGGCCTTGAGCAGGGCGGTGATGAGGTCGCTGCTGACGGCAATCTCGCTATTGCGCAGCTTGTCGAGGACGTTCTCCAGGACATGGGTGAATTTCTCGATCTGCGTCAGCTCCACCACCCCGGCGCCACCTTTGATGGTGTGGGCGGCACGGAAGATGCCGTTGATGGTTTCCGCCTCGCGGTCGCCCTGCTCCATGCTCAGCAGGCCGGTCTCCATCTCGGTCAACTGCTCGCGCGATTCCTGGGCAAATACGCTGTAGATCTCTTCCATCACCTGCTCCTACGCGTGGGTGTCGCTGGCGGGAATCACCAGCGGATCGCCGAAAAAGGCGGCCATGTTGTAGAACTCGACAATCTCAAGCACGGCCGGGCTGTGGGCGATGATGCGCATCGCCTTGTCCTGGCGCAGGCTTTCCTGCTTGGCCAGCACCAGCAACTGAAACCCTGCGGTATCGATATCGCCGACATGGGACAGATCCAGCTCCAGCACCCGGCCGGAATGCAGCGCATCGATCAGGCGATGCTTGATCTCCTCGGCGTTGTAGATCAGCATGGCGCCGTCCAGCATCAGCCGTACGGCACCGTCGGTGGTGGCCTGGGCCGCGAATTCGGTCATGGTCGACTCTCCTAGAACAACTCGACTTTCGGTCCCGCGGCGGCCGCGGTTCCGGCACGGCCCAGCGCGCCGTCATGGCTCTGACGCTGGGAGGACATCACGTAACTGCTGTACATCTGGTCGAGGTGCTGCGACAGCGGGCTGAGCTCGAAATTCGGGTCGTCCGCCTTTTCCAGTCGCTCGGCGAGCTGCTCCGCCTGGCTGTCGAGGCGATTGAGCGCGTCGACCGCCTGCTCGATCTGTTGCCGCGTCACATCCTGGAACTGCACGCTGGCCATGGCATTCATAAACATATCGGCCAGCCGACTGCTGCTGTCGCGAATTTTCAGCAGCACCTCGGTCTCGTGGGCAGTGACTTCCTGATAGCTGCGGCCCAGGTCATCCAGTTGCGTGGCGAAGCTCTGTAGCGCCACCTGCTCGCCCTTGATATGGTCATGCGACAGCTTGTCCTGGAACTGGGATTCGATGGTGCGCGAGACGCCCTCGATGCCGTGGTTGATCTGGCTCACCGCCTTGTCGGTCTCCGCCGACAGCTTGCGCACCTCGTCGGCCACCACGGCGAAACCGCGCCCCGCCTCGCCGGCCCGCGCCGCCTCGATGGCCGCGTTCAGCGCGAGCAGATTGGTCTGCGCCGAAATGCTCTTGATCAGCGCCACCAGCGAACCGAGCGACTTGGCGTCGTTGACCACGATGGCGACGCGCTTCTCGTCCTCCTGAGCATCGGCGATGCGCTGCTGGATGTAACGTTCCAGCGTGTCGATCAACTCCCGGTTCTTGCAGATGCGCGCCTCGGACTGGGCCAGCAGTTCGCTCGATTCGGTCTGCGTCGAACTGACGAAAGCGGACAATTCGGTCACCACTTCGTCAATCGTCTGTAGCCGCGAGGTAATGTCGTAGGCGGCTTTTTCCGTTTCCGTCACCACGACATTGAGCTGGCCGCGCACCACGTCGTTGTAGCCGCGCACCTGCTGCAGCTCGTTGGAAACCTGATGGGCGGCATTTGTCACGTTGCTTTCTCGGCGTATCGCCTCCTCGTCGTGCAGCGTCAATCCAACCGAAACGTTCTTGAAAATCGATAGCGAGACAAAGAACTGGGCGACGTAGATGACGCCGACGATGATGAAAATTCCAATCGAGTCCCCCAAGTAGTGCGATATGCCGAGCCAAGGAAGAAGCGTCTCGTAGAACCACGCGTTGGCGAAGTAGATCACCACCATCGTGCCGGCGCCGAGAATCAGGAAGACCAGATTGGTACGCCAAAAATACTTGCGGCGAATGCTTTGCTCGCTCATGTCGATCCTTCCTAAGCCAAGCGCTGTTCAGCGAACGACGAGCTTGATGGTGTTCAGCAACTCATCCGCGGTGGCCGGCTTCACCAGCCAGCCCGACGCGCCCGCCGCCTTGGCTTCGGCTTTTTTCGACTGCTGGGATTCGGTGGTAAGGAACAGAATGGGCATGAATTTGTAGTTGGGGAGGGTTCTCACCTCCTTGATGAATTCGATGCCGTTCATGCCCGGCATGTTGAGGTCGGTGATCAGCAAATCGACCTTGACCCCGGATTTGAATTTGGCCAGGCCCTCTTGGGCATTGGCCGCTTTTTCGACGCCGTAACCGGCCTTGCTCAGAATGTTGGAGATCGACAGCAGAATTGTCGCGGAATCGTCCACGAGCATTATTGTTTTCATTTTGTTGCCCTTTAAGTCACACAATCCACCTTATCAACCGGTATGTATCGTAGGTACACCGCCTTCAGGCGGGCGGAGTATGCCCAAATTCACGTTAGGAGAATAGGGGGATTCTTGAAAAGAAGAAATTGACTTAGCTCAATATTTCTTCTAATGGCAAAAGATGGCGGGTGAGGCCGGCGATTGCCATCCAGGAAGCCCATTCAGGCCGCAACACAATCCACGTAATAGCTTACGCGACCATTACAACTCTCCTTGACCAGACCGTGAATGTCGGTCTCGAAGCCGGGGAAACGTTCGTTGAAATCGCGTGCGAACTGCAAATAGCGCATGATCGTGACGTTGAAGCGCTCGCCCGGAATCAACAGCGGAATCCCCGGCGGATACGGCGTCAGCAGCACCGCGGTGACGCGGCCTTCGAGTTCGTCGATCGGCACGCGATCGATCTCGCGGTGGGCCATGCGGGCGAAGGCGTCGGCCGGGCGCATCGCCGGCTCCATCGCCGAGAGATACATCTCGGTGGTCAGGCGGGCGACGTCGCGGGCTTTGTACACTTCATGGATCTGAGTGCACAAATCCTTGAGGCCGATGCGCTCGTAGCGCGGGTTCTTGACGACGAACTCGGGCAACACCTTCCACAGCGGCTGGTTCTTGTCGTAGTCGTCCTTGAACTGCTGCAGCGCCGTGACCAAAGTATTCCAACGGCCCTTGGTGATGCCGATGGTGAACATGATGAAGAAGCTGTAAAGGCCGCATTTCTCGACGATCACGCCATGTTCGGCAAGGAACTTGGTGACGATGGCGGCGGGAATGCCAAAATCGTCGGCGAAGTCGCCGTCGACGTCGAGGCCCGGGGTGATGATCGTCGCCTTGATCGGGTCGAGCATGTTGAAGCCCTCGGCCAGATCGCCGAAGCCGTGCCAGCGCTCGCCGGCCTTCAGCATCCAGGCGGCACGCTCCTCGATACCCTCCTCGGAAAGGTCGTCCGGTCCCCAGACCTTGAACCACCAGTCGGCCCCCCATTCCTCGTCCACCTTGCGCATCGCGCGGCGGAAATCCAGCGCCTCGGCGAT